>ENA-OQBJ01000096-OQBJ01000096.1-human-gut-metagenome-genome-assembly--contig:-NODE-96-length-44269-cov-12.534027_pt1 | contig 44269 bp, 39 predicted proteins | sample MGYA00242743_ERZ504545 | MGnify/ENA primary metagenome ERZ504545 (study PRJEB26092, sample SAMD00036252) | human gut metagenome | host: Homo sapiens | study: EMG produced TPA metagenomics assembly of... | reverse complement strand
ATAATTGATGCATTTTCGTTCGATATTTCGCTTGTTTTGTATGCTGTTTCGCTTGTTTTGTATGCTGTTTGCCGGTTTTTTATGATACTTCTCCCTACTTTTATTGATGACTTAGATGAGACTTCTCTGGCTATTTTCAGAAAAGTATCATTCTTATAAACGGTTATATATCAGATATATAAACTAAAATTTTCCTGAAAAATGAGACTTTGATACTTTTTTTCGAGAAAAAACACTTATATGTGTGCGTGTGAGAGCGACGGTAAATCTAAAAAGTACTCATTCTCAGTTACAAAAAATGGGGTGGGGCGTCTTTATTGTATGGACAAAAACGATAAACTGGTAAACTGTTTAAAAAATAAATAATATGATGAACAAACGGAAAATCATGATCATGATGGCTGGGATGGTTTTGCCAATCCTTGCACCTCAGGCTTCAGCTACTGCAGAGCACCATGACTGGGAAGACCAGCATGTGCTTTCCATCAACCGGGAACCGGCACGGGCTGCATTCATGCCTTATCAGGCAAAGAAGGGAGATAGCCAGATGTCGCTCAACGGAGAATGGAAGTTCAGATGGACGAAGACCCCGGAGGAACGAATCGTGGATTTCTATCGTACTGACTATAGCTGCAAGGACTGGAAATCGCTCGCGGTACCAGCCAACTGGGAGGTGAACGGATATGGTACACCTATCTATATATCTGCAGGTTATCCCTTTAAAATCAATCCTCCTTATGTGATGACTACACCCAAGAAGGACTGGACCACCTACGAGGAACGCAATCCTACCGGACAATATAAACGTAGCTTCCAGCTGAAGGCAAACTCGCTGCTGTTCCGTCAGGACCGTCAGACCTTTTTGCGCTTCGAGGGCGTGATGAGCGCCTTCTATGTATGGGTAAACGGTGAGAAGGTGGGATATTCGCAGGGTTCGATGGAGCCGAGCGAATTTAACGTGACTCCTTATCTGAAGGCAGGCAAAAACGAGATAGCCGTAGAGGTTTACAAGTATAGCGACGGCAGTTATCTGGAAGACCAGGACTTCTGGCGCTTCGGCGGCATCCACCGTGATGTTTGGCTCTATTCCACACCGAATGTCCGCATCCGTGATTTTGCCGTTCGCACCCTGCCGCAGCTCTCTTCCGCTACATCCTCTCCTTGTGATTTCACCCTGCAGATCAATCCGCAACTGGCGGTGGCAGCAGGCGAGAAGGGAGAAGGTTACCGGCTGATGGCGTGGCTGGAAGATGCAGAAGGTAAAGGCGTGATGCTGAAACAGCCGGGAACTGACAGACCGGAGGCTTCTCTGCAGGCTTCTGCCGATGAGATTCTCGACCTGAATCATAAGGCAGCCCTGATGAACGAATGGTATCCGCAGCGAGGTGGAAGAAAATTCGAACGCATGGAGGGTGTGGTGGAGAAACCGCATGCCTGGACTGCTGAGACACCTTATTTATATACCCTGAAACTGGCACTTCTCGACAAGCAGGGAAGTGTGGTGGAACAGGTACAGCAGCGCATCGGATTCAGATGGGTTTCAGTAGAAAACGGACAGTTGATGGTGAACGGAAAACCTATCAAACTGCGTGGTGTGAACCGGCATGAGCATGATCCGAAGCTGGCACGAGTGATGACCGAGGAGATGATGCAGCGCGATATCCGGCTGATGAAGCAGGCGAACGTGAATGCCGTCAGAACCAGTCATTATCCGAATGTTTCCCGCTGGTATGAACTGTGCGATAGTGCCGGCATCTATGTGATGGACGAGGCAGATTGCGAGACCCACGGACTCCGTGGTACGCTTACCTCTACTCCCGACTGGAATGCCGCCTTTCTGGACAGAGCCGTAAGAATGGCAGAAAGAGACAAGAACCATCCGAGCATCATCTTCTGGAGCTTGGGCAACGAGAGCGGTTTCGGTGCCAATCATGCAGCCATGGCAGGCTGGCTTCATACCTTCGACCCAACGAGACTGGTGCATTATGAAGGTGCTCAGACGCCTTATCGCCCAGCGAAGGGCCTGAGCGAGAAGGATTTTGATGAGACCGACCCAGCCTGTGTGGATGTCATGAGCCGTTTCTATCCCCGTGTGAAGGCAGAGTATCTGAATCCGGGCGTTCCCGAAGGTTCAGACAAGGAGAGAGCGGAGAATGCCCGATGGGAGCATCTGCTGGATATTGCGATGAGAAAGAACGATAATCGTCCTGTGCTTACCAGCGAATATGCCCATTGTATGGGTAATGCGCTGGGTAATTTCAAGGAATATTGGGAGGAGATATACAGTCATCCCCGTATGGCTGGCGGCTTTATCTGGGACTGGGTTGACCAGGGCATCTATGCTCCGGGAACCAACCATGTGCTCTATGGCGGTGATTTCGGTGACAAGCCTAATCTCAAAGCCTTCTGCCTAAACGGTGTGGTCTTCTCCGACCGCTCGGTATCGGCTAAGTATCAGGAGGTAAAGCATGTTTATGCACCGGTGTGGATAACTCAGAAAGGGGATGAAATCTGGGTGAAGAATCATCATTCCCATCTCTCGCTGGAGGGCTTCAGCTGCCAGTATCAGGTGACGAAAAATGGTGCTGTCGGTCAGGAGGGAGAGCTGAAAATGCCATCTGTACAGCCGGGTGATAGTGCAAGGTTATGCAACTTGCGTGACTTCAAAGCGTATAAAAATACGGATTCCCGATTGAATCTCTCAGTCATTTCCCAGCAGGGTGTAGAGGTAGGAAGGGAGCAGATAGCCTTCAGCGATGACTTGTATGAAGCTGGCAGGAAACTGGCTGCGGATGCCATGAAGCGATACAAGTCTTCCCGCCGTTTGGCAACTCTGTCAACCGCCGAGTTGCTGGCACGCAATTTCTCCGTGATTCCTCAGTTCTTCCGTGCGCCAACCGACAACGACAAGAGTTTCGGCAACTGGATAGCGAAGGATTGGAAGAAGACTCATCTCGACAGCACACTTTCCGCTATCCCGCTGAAGGATGGGGAGTATGTATATCATTATGGTGAGGATGGAGCATCAGATAAGGCTGGTTCTTCGGCATCGGCTAAGTCTGGCGGCAATATCCGTCTCCGCTTGGAGGTATCTCCTCAGCAGGACGGCTTCGTCGACGTGAAGGCTACCTATAGTTTTGAGGGCAATCTGCCTGAACTTCCTCGTCTGGGTCTGATGCTGAAGCTGCAAGAGTGGCTTACGACCTGGTGAAATGGTATGGCAGAGGACCTTGGGAGAATTATCCAGACCGCAAGCAGTCTTGTCCGATAGGATGGTATGAGAGTAGCGTGGAGAATCAGTTTACCCACTATCCCCGTCCGCAGGACAACGGCAACCACGAGGACTGTTCGTATATCGAACTGACCAATAAAAATGGCAAGAATGCCCTGCAGGTTGTCGCTGCCGGCGATACACCTTTGAGTTTCTCTGCCTTGCCATACAGCGTGGCAGACCTCTATGCCGCCCGTCACGATTTCGAACTGAAGCAGTCGGGTAATCCTAACCTGCGCTACACCTGTCTCAGTCTCGACTGTGCCGTTCTGGGCCTGGGTAACAGCAGTTGCGGACCTGGTGTATTGAAGAAATATTCCATCGACAAAACCAAGACTTATACCCTGCATTTCAAGATGAGAATACTGTGAGGCATCAGGTATGGAAATGCCGTTTTGAGGCAAATTAATAACTTGTCGGAAAAGGTGTGTAAAAGCCCTTTCCGACAATTTTAGCTCTATAATCTGTGAAAGTTGATGATTTTTGATATATTTTCGCAGCTTATCTCGAATTATTTGTTTTGCATTATGCAATTTGCATAATTTAATTTGCATAATTCGAGAAATCTTATTATCTTTGCCGCCATAACCAATGATTTAATTAGGTAAAGAGTATGGAGAATCCTTTTATTATCACAGGCAAGATTAAGCCAGAGTACTTCTGCGACAGAGAGGTGGAGGCAGAAAGAATCATCCGAAAGGTAACTTCGGGTGAAAATATTGTGTTGATGGCTGCACGGCGTGTGGGCAAAAGTAAGCTTATCGACTTTTGTCTTGACTCGCCGATGGTCAAGAATGATTTTATCGCCATTTCTATCGACATACTCCGTACTTCGAGCATCCAGGAGTTTGCCTTCGAACTAGGTAAGGCTGTTTTCGAACAGGCGGCTCATCGCAGTCAGAAGATGCTCAAGATGGTGGTCAACACATTGAAATCTATCAATGGGTGTTTCGGCTATGATCCCATCTCGAACACGCCGACCTTTAACCTTTCGCTAGGTGATATCTCCAATCCGCTCTATACCCTGGATGAGATATTTGCCTGTTTGGAGCATGCCGACAAGAAATGTATCGTGGCGATAGACGAGTTCCAGCAGATTGGCTATTATCCAGAGAAGAACATGGAAGCAATATTACGCACTTATGTGCAGAAATGCAGCAATGCCAACTTCATATTCTCAGGTAGCGAGCGCCATCTCATTACGAAGATGTTCTCCGAAAAGGCGCATCCATTCTACAATAGTGCCGATATGCTGAACTTGGAGGTGATACCATACGATAAGTACTTGGAATTTGCGAAAAGTTTGTTTGCCAGGTTTGGGAAGGACGTGGAGGAAGAGGCTGTGCGTGATGTCTATGATACGTTCGGAGGAAATACGTATTATATGCAGAAGGTGTTTCATGAAGCTTTCAACCAGACGGATGTAAAGGGCAAGGCTGACAAGGCGATGGCGGAAGCATCATCCACATGATGATATTGGACAACGACCGTAAGTTTAGTGAAATCTTGTCGCGTCTCACGCTCCCTCAGAAGGAATTGCTCTATGCGATAGCCAAGGATGGCATTGCCAAGCAGATTACTTCCACTGTTTTTGTAAAACGGCATAATCTACGCTCTGCCAGCAGCGTTCAGTCTGCCATCAAGAAATTGCTGGAGTATCATCTGGTATCTACTTCGTTGGGTACGTACTATATTGATGACCAACTGATGAAGCTGTGGCTGAATTAGCTCTATAATCTGCGAAAGTTGATGATTTTTGATAAATTTTCGCAGCTTATAGGCGTATTTCCGATTTGCTAAATAGTTACAAAATCTGTGTTTATGAGTCTTTATTGATGAATAACAAAATGAATATAAACAAATACGGAATAAACAATATGTATCTAAAACAAACGTTTTTAATAATAGCTTTGGGGGCGATGGCGATGACTGCTGCCGCACAGGCTAGTATTGATACACAGCGCCAGTACCTCTCGGGACATGGATGTGATGATATGGTGAACTGGGACTTCTACTGCACAGGTGGTAGAAATGCCGGCAAGTGGACCAAGATTGGTGTGCCTTCCTGCTGGGAACTGCAGGGATTCGGTACCTATCAGTATGGCATGCGATTCTACGGAAAGGCTACTCCGGAAGGTATTGCTGACGAAAAAGGAAAATATAAATATGAGTTTACGCTGCCACAGGAGTGGGAGGGCAAACAGATAGAACTCGTCTTCGAAGCCGTGATGACTGATGCCAAGGTGACCATCAACGGCAGAAAGGCGGGAAACGGCTTGCATCAGGGCGGTTTCTATCGCTTTACTTATGATGTGAGCGACCGCATCTTCTTCGGAAAACATAAGAACAGACTCGAAGTGGAGGTGAGCAAGGAAAGCAGCAACAGTCAGGTGAACATGGCGGAGCGCCGTGCTGACTACTGGAACTTCGGTGGCATCTTCCGTCCTGTATTTATCGTGGCAAAACCTGCTCAGAACATCAACCGTGTGGCGATTGATGCCAAGGGTGATGGTCATTTTATGGCAGATTGCTACCTGAACCGTGCTATCAAGGGTGCGAAGGTGAAGACTGAGATTCTGGATGAGAAAGGAAAGGTGGTGGCATCGAACGTGGTTGATGCCAGAAACAGCGATGAGGCGCATGTCGACTTCCAGACGAAAGCCCTAAGCAGTGGACTGCTGAGACTCCACATCTCTATACTGCCGTTTTCACACTCCAGGATGCAGCAGGCAAAACGCTCCACAGAGAGCGTCAGAAGTTCGGCTTCCGCACCATCGAATATCGTGCCAGCGATGGCGTTTATATCAATGGTCAGAAAGTCATCTTCAAAGGTGTGAACCGTCACAGCTTCCGTCCTGAGACCGGTAGAACGCTGAGCAAGGCGAAGAATATAGAAGATGTGAAACTCATCAAGAGCATGAACATGAATGCCGTGAGATTGAGTCATTATCCTGCCGATCCTGAGTTTTTGGAGGCATGCGATTCGCTCGGTCTATATGTAGAATGTGAATTGAGTGGCTGGCATTGGGCGCATCCTACCATCGTGGGCAAGCAGCTGGTGAAGGAGATGATTACCCGTGATGAGAACCATCCTAGCATCATCTTCTGGAGCAATGGTAACGAGGGTGGTTTCAATTATGAACTGGAACCAGACTTCGCTCTCTGGGACAAGCAGAAGCGCGTGGTTCTCTATCCTTGGGCTAACCGCAACGGCTTTGAAACCAAGCATTACCGCTCTTATGGTGAGACCCAGGAGTATATGCGACAGAAGGAAATCTTCATGCCTACCGAGTTTCTGCATGGTCTGTATGACGGCGGACACGGAGCAGGACTGAAGGATTACTGGGACATGATGATGGCAAACCCTCGCTGTGCCGGCGGATTCCTTTGGGATTTGATGGACCAGGGTGTGGTGCGTACCGACAAGAACAATTATGTTGACTGTATGGGTAACTTCGGAGCAGATGGTATCGTGGGTCCTCATGCCGAGAAGGAAGGCTCTTACTATACGATTAAAGAGGTATGGTGCCCGGTACAGTTGACTTGGAATGATGTGGAGAAAGGTGAACTCACCTTATCTAATCAGTATAACTTCGTGAATCTGAAGGATTGCCGTTTCTCTTATCGTCTGCTGCAGATGCCAGCAATGGGCAGCACTCAGGTCAAGGTATTGAAGCAGGGCAATCTCTCTTCTCCGGATGTAGCTCCGGGCAAGGAAGCCCAGGTGAAGATACCGATGATGGCGAATGCTGATGCGGTAGAAATCAAGGCTGTGAACCATGAAGGTGAGGAAATCATGACATGGAGCAGGGGAGTGAAGAGTGAAGAACGAAGAGTGAAAAATTCAAGTGCTCCAAGTACTTCAAGTGCTTCATCTGCTGCTTATGCTGACCAGGCTGATGCTGTTGAAGTGAAGGCGGGTGGCAGAACTTATCGCTTTGCCAAGAAAGATGGCAGACTGATGGGTGTTGAGGTTGGCAGCAAGGCAATCTCGCTGAGCAATGGACTCGGTTCATGGCAGCCAGAAGAAGCGACCGCAGTCTGGACCAGTTCTATAATCACGATGACAAAGAGGCTGAGAAGAAAAAGACACTCTATACCGAGTTTGTTGACCAGGGTGCTTTTTCCGGTTTCGAATGGAAGGAAGCGGAGGCAAAGCTGGTGGCTACATATCAGCATGGCTCACTCGATGAGGTAGACTGGCAGTTCCTTTCTGACGGTTCGGTGGCTGTAACCTGTCATTATAATTTCGGTGGCGTAGTAGATATGATGGGCATGACTTTCGACTATCCGGAAAGCAAGGTCCGCAGCAAGGCTTGGGTGGGCAATGGTCCTTACCGGGTTTGGCAGAACCGCGAACAGGGTCCGCAATACGGCTATTGGCAGAACGACTATAATGACCCGATTCCAGCCGAAAGCTGGGATTATCCTGAGTTTAAAGGCTACTTTGCCAACGTGAAGTGGATGCAGTTCAAGACTGATGAAGGAAAGATCGGATTCTCTGGTCTGACTGCCGATGAGCACATGGGCGTTTATACCCCTCGTGATGGTAGAGACGGTCTGCTCTATACCTTGCCACAAACCGGTCTGGCAGTCTTCAAGGTGATACCTTCAGTAAGAAACAAGGTGAATACCACCGACCTCAACGGACCTTCAGCCCAGCCAAAATGGCTGAACGGCAAGGGCAAGGCTGTGTTTACTTTGAACTTTGAGCTTTGAACTGTTAACTTTTAACTGTTACGAACTGTTATGAATAAGAAAAAACGATATACGGTGATGGCATTGTCGGCGCTTCTGGTAGCGTCGACAATGGCTCATAATGACGAGGCTAAGCCCTGGACCTTCTGGTACTGGATGTATGGCGCCGTTTCCAAGGCAGGTATTCATGCCGATCTGGTCGGTATGAAGAATGTTGGTTTGGGCGGTACCTATCTGATGCCGATCCGTGGTGTCAGCGAACGTCCGGAGTATCAGGGCGAGGCGGCACAGTTGTCACCTAAGTTTTGGGAGATGGTGGATTACTCTTTCCAGCAAGCCGACTCCCTGGGCCTTGACATGGGCATTCATATCTGCGACGGTTTCGCCCTGGCAGGCAATCCGTCTATCCTTCCTGCCGAATCGATGCAGAAGGTGGTATGGACAGATACCATTGTGGGTGGCGGCAAGAAGATAGAAGGCATGCAGATGTGGCAACCCGAAAGTTATAAGGACGGGAAGTTGCAGCCTGCTGGAAGCGAGGGTGGATATTATCAGGATATTGCTGCCTTTGCCATCCGATGCAAGGAGAAACCCCAACTCTTCAAACCGGAGAAGATAGAATATACCGAGCTGTTTCTACCGCCAAGGGCTATTATCTGGCAGCGAAACCTGCCTCTATCACCTATTCGTTTCATAAACCGTCACGGTGCGCAGCATGCGTGTGGTGCCTAACGGCAACAACATCCAGTCGCAGCGCCTCCTGGTGCAGGCTTCTGATGACGGCATCAACTTCAGAGATATCAAGCAGTTGGTGCCTCCCCGTCAGGGTTGGCAGAACACGATGTGTGATTATACCTTCAGTTTGCCGACTACCACTGCCCGCTATTTCCGATTTTCATGGACGCCGGAAGGTACAGAGCCGGGAGCAGAAGACTTGGATGCAGCCAAATGGAAACCGCTGCTGAAACTGGAGAATATCCTTTTGAGCAACCAGCCGATGATTAACCAGTATGAGGGAAAATCGGGTGCCGTATGGCGTATCGAAACCGATGCGACAGCTAAGAGCGAGACCGTGGCGATGGCAGATGTGCTGCCTTTGAAACTGGAAAATGGAATGGTGATGGGTGTCATGGTGAACGGCAACCTGATGAATAAGTTGCCTAAGGGCACCTGGCGCCTGTTGCGAATGGGACATACCTCAACAGGACAGACCAATGCGACAGCCGGAACCGGTAAGGGACTCGAAGTGGATAAGTTCTCACCGGCAGCCGTCAGGAAACTTTTCAATTCCTGGTATGCATTGTTCCTGAACCGTCCGCACAGCGATGTGGTGAAGTATCTGCATATCGACTCCTGGGAGTGTGGCAGTCAGAACTGGGGCTATCAGTTTGCCGAGGAGTTCAAGGCACGCCGCGGTTACGACCTCATCCCATACCTCCCGATTATGGCAGGTGTTCCGATGGAGTCGGCTTCCAGATACGAACAGGTACTGAAGGATATCCGTCTCACCATCAATGACCTGGTAAACGAGAAGTTCTTCAAGACCTTTACCGATCTGGCTCATGAACAGGATATAGAAGTATCTCACGAGAGTATTGCACCAACCTTCCCTGCCGATGGTCTGCAGCACTATCAGTATGCCGACAATCCGATGGGAGAATACTGGCTCAATTCGCTACTCACGATAAACCCAACGACATGCTCGATGCCGTGAGCGGTGCACATATTTATAATAAGAACATCGTTCAGGCAGAGGGATTCACCGAGGTTCGTGGTGTATGGAATGAGACACCAGCCATGCTCAAGCCGATGCTCGACCGCAATCTGGCGCTTGGCATGAACAAACTCTTCTTCCATGTAACTGCCCATAATCCTTGGATGGACCGCAAGCCTGGTATGACGCTTGATGGCATCGGTCTCTTCTTCCAGCGCGACAATACCTGGTATCCTGAGGCACGTGGTTTTGTTGATTATATCACCCTGTGTCAGAATTATCTGCAGCAGGGCAGACCGGTGGTAGACATCGCCGTGTTTACAGGCGAAGAGATTCCGAGCCGTTCGCTTACTCCGGATAAACTCGTTCCGATGCTTCCGGGTGTGTTTGGTGCAGAACGGGTGGCTAGTGAACAGAAACGTATGGCTAATGTGGGCATTCCGATGGAAGAATCGCCTGTGGGAGTAACTCATTCGGCGAATATCCTCGATCTGAAAGACTGGTGCAATGCCCTGCATGGCTACAAATATGATTCGATGAACAAGGATGCCTTGCTGAAATGGAATTTCGAATACAGTCCGAAGGGCAAGTTGCCTGGCAACCAGGACTACCGCATCCTGGTGGTTCCGCAGCCGGCAAATACCCTGTCTGCCGAGGTAAAGGCGAAGATAGAGAAGTTGCGCGAGGAAGGCATCATTATCATCGACAAGCCTTATCAGGCAAAGGACTTCTCTCAGTATGGCATCGAACCGGATGTCATTCTGCCCGAGAATATGGATTATGCTCACCGCTGTGTGTTGGAGGCAACAGGCAGAAAGGACATCTATTTCCTGACTAACCAGGAAGATAAGGAACGCCAGATTACGGCAACCTTCCGTACCAGGACTTCCAAAATCCGCCAGGTTGTGAAATTGAGTTTGCCAGCTTATGGTTCCGCTTTCGTTATCCTCTCGAACAAGGAAGACATGCAGGTTATCAGTCAGACAGGTCATAAACTGGTTGAAGAAGAAGGTGCAGGTTTTACAGAAAACTATCCTTCTGTGCTGGCTGTAGCCGATAAGTGGAAGGTTCATTTCGATGATATCCGCAAAGATACCACCGTTACGCTTCCTTTCGACTGGTCGAAGTCGGCAGATGAGAAGATGAAGTACTACAGCGGTCACGTAACCTTTACCTCTTCTTTTGAATGGGGCGATTCTGTTCCGGTTTCAGCAGAAGAGAAAATGGAAGTTCCAGCCGAGAAAACGAAGACGGCTCCTTCTAATGACGGATTCATCAAAATCCAGTTGGGCAAGATTGGTGATGTGGCACGTGTGCTGGTCAACGGCAAGCAATATGGTTATGCCTGGACAGCTCCTTACGAGGTGTATGTTCCGAAGCGCGACCTGAAGAATGGCAGCAACGAAATACAGATTGTTGTAGCCAATACCTGGCACAATGCGCTGCAGGGTGCTGGCGAGGGAAAGGCTCCGTTTAAGGGAATCTGGACCAATGCCAAATATCGCACCAAGAGCAAGGCGCTTCTGCCTGCCGGATTACTCTCCACGATTAACATCGTGTATTAGTTTATAGTTGATAGTTAATAGTTGATAGTTCATAGCAAGACTGCTCATTTAACATTTAACATTGAATACATTGAATAAAATGAAGAAACTGTTATGTTCAGCTCTGCTGCTTGCCATGACTCTGGCAGCGCAGGCAGAAGTGAAACTGCCAAAAATCTTTGGCGACAACATGGTATTGCAACAGCAGACGGAATGCAACCTCTGGGGTACTGCTGATGCCAACAAGGTGGTAAAAGTGCGTGCTTCCTGGAACGGCAAGACCTATAAGACTCAAGCCGATGCCCAGGGAAAATGGGCGATGAAGATAGAAACGCCTCAGGCTGGCGGCCTTATGAACTGAGTCTGAGCGATGGAAAGGAACTGAAACTTCACAATATCCTGATTGGTGAGGTCTGGATCTGTTCGGGTCAGAGTAACATGGAGATGCCGATGAAGGGATTCAAGGCACAGCCTGTTGCGGGCACTCCTGAAGAACTGATGCTGTGTAAAGACCAGCAGTTGCGCCTTTTTACGGTTCAGCGCAATGCCCAGTTGCATCCTGTTGATACGGTGGCTGGCGACTGGAAGGAAGCTGATGCTGCAAGCGTTCGTGAGTTTAGTGCTGCTGCTTATTATTATGGTAAGACGTTGCGCCAATCGCTGGGTGTACCAGTAGGTCTGATTGTTACTTCCTGGGGCGGTAGTGCCTGTGAGGCATGGATCAACGGCAATCTCATCAAGAGCGATTGGCTCAAGGCATTCCCTAAACTTCATACACCTTGGAATGAGGCTGATGTGAAGAAATATCAGCAGCGCTGTCCTTCGGCTCTCTATAATGGTATGCTCCATCCGCTCATCGGTTACACCATGAAGGGTGTTATCTGGTATCAGGGTGAGGATAACTGCAATCGCTATGCTACTTATGCCGACCAGATGCAGACCCTGGTAAACAGTTGGCGCAAGGAATGGAAGCAGGGGATTTTTCCGTTCTATTATTGTCAGATTGCACCCTACGATTATAGTCTGATAAAATGGAAAAACAACAGTGCCCTGCTTCGTGAAAAGCAGATGGAGGCAGAGAAGCGCATCAGCAACTGCCGTATGGCTGTATTGCTTGATGCCGGTCTGGAGTATGGCATCCATCCACGTAAGAAGAAGGAGGTGGGCGAGCGTCTGGCTCTGCTTTCTCTTGCCAATACTTATGGTCAGAAGGGATTGCCTGATTTCGCTGTCTACAAGAGTGTTGAGTTCAAGGGCGATACCGCTGTAGTCAGCTTCGACCGCAGCAAGGAGTGGGTTTACTTCAACAATGGTCCTAAGAGCAACAACTTCGAGATTGCCGGCGAAGATCAGGTATTCCACAAGGCACAGGCTTGGATTTCACGCAACAAGGTTTATGTAAAGAGTGAGGACGTGAAGAAACCTGTGGCTGTGCGCTATGCGTTCAAAAACTGGGTTGTGGGCGACCTTTTCCACGATGGTCTGCCTGTCAGCTCTTTCCGTACCGACGATTGGGAAGTGAAGTAATAGTTTATAGTTAATAGTTTATAGATGAGATATTACATATTGATGGCTATGATGCTTTTGCTGGGCGCAGGCTCGGCAAAGGCATCGGCTTACGATGATACATCGGTGGCGGGTTTGTTTCCTGTCAGCAACCAGGGACGCGAGGTGTGGAATTTCAATCCCAACTGGCGGTTCCATCTGGGTGATGTGCTGGGCGCAGAACGTGCCGACTATGATGATACAAGCTGGGGGGTAGTTTCTACCCCTCATAGTGTGAAACTGGAACCTGCTGAGGCTTCGGGTTGCCGCAACTATCAGGGTATAGCCTGGTATCGCAAAACCTTTATCGTGCCGGGCAATCGCTCTGAAATCTATTTCGAGGCAATAATGGGCAAGCAGAAGATTTATGTGAACGGCAAACTGGCTAAGGAGCACTTCGGCGGTTACCTGCCTGTTATCGTCAACCTGAAAGAGCAGGGACTGAAGAAGGGCGATAAGTGTGTGGTGGCTGTGATGGCTGACAACTCTAATGACAAGAGTTATCCTCCTGGCAAACCGCAGTATACACTCGACTTTGCTTATCATGGTGGTATCTATCGCGATGTATGGCTTATCAATAAGAAGGAGATTTCTATCACCAACGTGATTGAAGCCGACCGCCGTGATGCCGGCATCTTCGTTCATTTCTCGGATATTTCAGAGAAGCAGGCGAAGGTGTTTGTTGATGTCGACTTGCAGAATGTGGGCGGAAAGGCACGCAAGGTGAAGGTGGAGCAGAGTCTGCTGGATGCTTCGGGCAAGGTGCTCAAGACCATTTCGCAGAATGTGCTCCTGGCAGCTGGCGATGCACATCAGACCGTCAGACAGATGTTCTCTGTCAGGAATCCGCATCTCTGGTCGCCGGAGACACCTTATTTATATAGTGTGGTTACCCGCATCAAGGATGGTAAGCAGGTATTGGACGGCGGAAAGACCAAGTTAGGTATCCGCAGCTTCGAGTTCCGTGGCAAGGAAGGTTTCTGGCTCAACGGCAAGAAATACCGTCAGTTTATCGGTGCCAACCGTCATCAGGATTTTGCTTATGTGGGCAATGCACTTCCCAACAGTCAGCAATGGAGAGATGTGCTCCGTCTGAAGAATGCCGGTTTCAACATCATCCGTACTGCCCACTATCCTCAGGACCCGTCGTTCATGGATGCCTGCGATGAACTCGGTATCTTCATCATCGTGGCTACACCGGCTGGCAGTATTGGAATAAGGACCCTCAATTTGCCGAGCGTGTGTTCCAGAATACCCGTGAAATCATCCGTCGTGACCGCAACCATCCTTCGGTTCTGATGTGGGAGCCTATCCTGAATGAGACCCGCTATCCTAAGGATTTCGCCCTGAAGTCGCTGCAGTTGACCAAGGATGAGTATCCTTATCCATACTGTCCTGTGGCTGTTGCCGACTGGAATTCGGCAGGTGTCAAGGAAAATTATGATGTGGTTTACGGATGGCCGGATATGGATATGAGCGGCATCAGCCAGTGTGTCTTTACCCGAGAGTTTGGTGAGTATGTGGATGACTGGTATGCGCATAACAACCTGAACCGTGCCAGCCGCAGCTGGGGTGAGAAACCGATGCTGACCCAGGCTTATTCTCTGGCAAAGACAACAGAGGAGATGCACACACCGGGACAGTTTATCGGTGGTTGCCAATGGCATCCTTTCGATCATCAGCGCGGCTATCATCCAGATCCTTACTGGGGCGGTATCTATGATGCATTCCGACAGAAGAAGACTGCTTATTATATGTTTGAGTCACAGCGCAGCGACCAGCCATTTGTGCATATCGCTCACGAGATGACCCAGTTCAGCGATGCCGATGTGACGGTATTCTCTAATTGTGACAGCGTTCGTCTTACCACCTATCAGGGTGCTCATACCTATACTTTGCCAGTTCTTCATCCTACGGCAGCCGCCTTTAATGCCCCTGTGGTATTCAAGAATGCCTGGGATTTTTGGGAGGCTCGCGAATACAGTTATAAGAAGAAATCTTCTCAGATGGTAGTGATGGTAGCAGAGGGATACAAGGATGGCAAGGTGGTTTGTACCGACCAGCGCATGCCTTCCCGCCGCAGCACCAAACTCCGTCTTTATGTTGATGAGATGGGCAAACCGCTGGTGGCTGATGGCAGCGACTTTGTGGTTGTGGTAGCCGAAGTGACCGATGATAACGGTCATGTTCGCCGTCTGGCTAAAGAGAATATCCGCTTTACCCTGGAGGGTGAGGGCGAAATCATTGGTGATGCCAGCATCAATGCCAATCCGAGAGCTGTAGAATGGGGTAGTGCTCCTATCCTGGTGCGCAGCACGATGAAGTCGGGCAAGATTAAGATTCATGCCGAGGTTCAGTTCCCGGGTACTCATGCTCCTACTCCTGCCGACCTGGAGATAGAGAGCGTAGCTTATCAGGGAACCATGATGATGGGTACAAAGACTGCCAAGTCTGCCACTTCATCATCTGTTCAGAATGCTTCTTCTGCCACTTCTTCTTCTCATGAGTTTACACCCGAGCAGAAGGCAAAGATGCTGAAAGAGGTAGAAGACCAGCAGGCTGATTTCGGTATTAATAATTAATAATGCGTAACCGGAGAGTTCTTTGCAGAAGATTCCGTTTACGTAATCGTTATCGTCTTGAAATCTTCAAAAAACAGAAAGTTTATTGGAGATTTCAAGACTTTTTTTGTACTTTTGCATACGTGAAACGATATTTTACCATACTTTTCTGTTCGCTTTATGCCTTGTTGGGTATGGCACAGAACAATATGCAGGTAGCTCATTATTCTACGAAGGAAGGGTTACCTCACGACATCGTATACTGTTCTCTGAAGTCGAAAGACAGTTTCCTGTGGTTTGGAACCTGGTTCGCTTATCCCGTTTCGACGGTTCCCGTTTTGCCAATTATTCTGATGCTTACATCTCTTCTTCCGACCAGCCACCCCGTAAGGTAGAATGGTTGGCAGAAGATGCTCTGGGCAATCTCTGGATCAAGACGCTCGACTGGAAACTCAGCGTCTTCTTCAAGCAGATCGAACGTTTCGAAGATGTCTATGAAGAACTGAAACCTTATGCCCGTAATCTGCAGGTCATCAAGATTCAGGCAGATGGTACCGGCAAGATTCTCCTGCTCACCAAAGATAAGAACCTGCTTCTTGCAGAAACATTAAAGGATGGAAGCATCCGTATCCAGACGCTGGTAGATGCCCGAAAGTATATCAATACGTTCAATTATCAGTTGTGCCAGGATGTGGTACAGCTGAAGGCTTCGCGTGCCAACTATGTAGGAAAGGATTATCAGATTTATTCCGTTCCTGTTACTGCGAAAAACAGGAAGTGGACGCTCGGCATGTGGCAGCAGTATTTCGCCCGTAAATCAAAGGAACATTTTGTTTATCATACCCCGAACGGATGTGTGTGCAGTTGGATGAGTCGCATACCGCCTGGTGTGCCGTAATCCGAAGACGGATGGGAACGCCGTTATCCGGTTTCGGGCGTAGGTAAGGTGGTGGAACCTAAGTTCATCGCCACCTCTCATCATGGTTACTTCTATCTTTCCGGTGCTGGCGAAATTATCTATATTGATCCGCAGACGATGGAAGGCGTTAACCTGGCTTTCCTTCCTAAGTTCCAAGACCATAAGCCAGATAGCCACTTCTTGAACATGAACCTGGACAAGGACGGACTGTTGTGGCTCACTTCTGCTGATAATGGCATTTACCGTGTCAGTTTCACCCCCAACCAGTTCCGTGTCATCCCTTTGCCGGATGGTGATAAGAGTGGAGTGAAAGCCATCTGCCAGTTGAAGAATGGTGATGTGCTGGTGGGTGCCCGCAGCAAGAATGTTTATCTGTTGGATATGCAGGGCAGGGTGAAGCAGGTGTTCGATTATGCCCATCATCAAATCGGCAGCATTTATCATGCCATGTGTGATGACAGGCAGAATCTCTGGCTCTCTACCAAGGGAGACGGATTGGTAAAACTGACTCCCGATGCCTCCAGACCAATAGGGTATCGCATCGATCATTACCGTCATGATGCCCGGGATCCTTATTCCATCAGCGGCAACAATGTCTATATGACCTGTCAGGATTCTTACCATCGCATCTGGGTGGCTACGCTGGATGGAGGTCTCAATCTGCTGCAGGAACAGGGCGGAAAGATGCGCTTCTATAATAAATATCATGGTATGAAAAACTATCCCGGTTACGGACTCTACATGGATGCCCGCAACCTGGTAGAGGACAGTCATCAGAGAATGTGGGTAGGAACGATGGACGGACTGATGTCTTTCAAGACAGATTTCAAATCGGTAGGCGACCTGCGCTTCGAGACTTATCGCAATACCGATATCAATACCCGTGCCAATAGTGACATCTACGGACTTTACAAAGATAACAGCAGGCAGGTTTGGATGTGTACCTTTGGTGGAGGTCTGAGTCGTCTGGATGGTTTTGATGAAGTGACGCATCTGCCTATCCTTACTTCTTTGGGAGCAAAGGAAGGTTTGCATAATGATGTCATCATTTCGATTTTAGAGGATAAGATGGGACGCCTTTGGCTGGTAAATGCCGATGGCTTGTCGTGCTATGATTATCAATCAGACCGCATCCAGCATTTCGACAATTCCGACGGTTTCCCTGATGTCCAGCTTGAGGAATCTTCTGCGGCTTTGATCCAGAATGGGGAGATATGGCTGGGGTGCAAGGAAGGAATCCTTGCTTATCAGCCGGAACGTATCCATACCACCCGTCTGCAATATCCTATATATATAATAGGTGGAGAGGTGAACAACCGCGATATCCGCAGTTACAATCAGCCAGCCATCCTGGAGAAGTCAATGGTTTATACTGATCATCTCACCCTGCGTCATTCCCAGTCGATGTTCACTCTGGAGTTTGCTGCCCTGAATTTCTGCAATCCGGAGCGCATCAGCTACCGTTACCGGCTGAAGGGGTACGACCATGACTGGCATTATGCCGGCAAGAACCGTCTGGCTTCCTATACCAATGTGCCGTCGGGAACCTATCAGTTTATCGTAGAGGTAATGGATGCCACCAATCCTGATTCTCACAGCACGAGAGAGCTGACCATCACCATTCTTCCACCCTGGTGGGCTACGTGGTGGGCTTATCTCATCTACATCATTCTGATATCCGTAGCCAGCTACTATGCTTTCCGCTATGCGAAGTATCAGATTCGGCTGAAGAACAATATCTACATCCAGAACCAGCTGGCAGAGTATAAGCGCAAGTTTAATGCCGAACAGCAGGATAAGCAGTTTGCTGACAAGGTGCGCCGGTTTATGGAAGCCAACCTGACCAATGCCGATTTCGAGATAGATATGCTGGCACAGGAATTGGGCATGAGCCGTTCAGCCTTCTTCAAGAAGACGAAGGCTGTGATGGGCTGTTCGCCAAGCGATATGGTGAAGGATTTCAGACTGAGTCATGCCGTAGAATTGCTGAAGCATTCCGCCCAGAGTATCACAGATGTAGCTACTGTTGCGGCTTCACCGATGTAGGCTATTTCGGCAAGTGCTTCCGTAAGAAATATGGCATGTCGCAAGAGAGTATGTAGCGCAGCAGCAGGAGAGTGAAATAAAAAAATAAGTTTTTTATAAAAATCTCAAAAAAGGTGATTACAGCGTGAACCAATGTGCGTCTTTTAGGCAATTGAAACAAACAAATTAAATGTTGACTAATCATTTTTACCTAAAAGGCTAATGAAACAACTGTCTTATCATAGTAGGTTTATATTGGTTCTGTTATTTACGTTGTTGAGCACTTTACCAATATGCTCACAGGCGGCAACTCCTAGGTACAGGATAGCTGCTTGCGACTGGATGATGCTGAAACGTCAGAAGCTGGGCGAGTTTAAACTGGCTCATGAATTAGGAGCAGATGGCGTTGAGGTTGACATGGGCGGATTGGGTAAACGCGTGTTATTTGATAATCAGCTTAGAGAACCACAACAGGCAGAAAAGTTTCAGGCTGCAGCCCGTCAGTATGGCGTAGCTGTTCCTTCTATGGCGATGAGTGGCTTCTTCGCTCAGAGTTTCCTGACTCGTGATAATTATCAAGACCTTTTGAAAGATTGTTTCCAGACGATGAAACTCTTTGGCAGCAAGGTGGCTTTCCTTCCACTCGGAGGTAGCGGAAAAGACTGGCAGCAGGAAGGCTGTGCAGCATACCAGCAGATGGTTTCTCGCCTTCGCACAGCCGGTGAGATGGCAAAGCAGGAGGGTATCACCATCGGTATCAGAACCGGAATGGGAGCTAAGTTTGATAAGAAACTGCTGAAGAAAGTAGGCAGCAGTCAGATTAAGGTCTACTACAATTTCCAGGATGCAGCCGATCATCATCGTGATATCTGCAAGGAACTCCGGAAGTTGGGCGCCCAGCGTATCGTCCAGATACATGCTTCCAATACAGATAGCGTAAATCTTCAGGAAGACCCGGAGATTAATCTTCCGAAAATCAGGAAGACGCTTGACAAGATGAAATGGAGCGGCTGGCTGGTGGTAGAGCGGAGCCGTGATGTAAAGAGGGTAAGAGACGTGAAATATAATTTCGGTAGAAACATCGCTTACCTAAAACAGGTATTTCAAGAGTGGTAACAGTTTCGGGGAATAACTGGTAAACTACTTTTTTATGATTAGGAAAGTATAAATCGTGTTAGTAAAGAAATAAATCAAAATATAGTTAAACCTAAAAAAAAGACAATTATGAAGAAAAATCATTTCATTGCGCGGAAAGGACTCTTCTCTCTGGCACTTGCTGCCGTAGGAGCGATGTTCTTGGGTTCGTGTGCCGTTGATGGTTTTGATGACAAAGAGAAGTTTGACGACGGCGTGTCTGGAGTGAAACTTGAGTCACCAGAACTCTCGACAAAGACAGTTACTGCTTCTGATGGTTCAGATAAGTTGCAAGTATCATGGAAGGTAGTCTATGGCGCTGGTGGTTACGAGTGTAAGGCTTATAATGTGGATAATCCAGACAATCCTGAGGAGGTGGCGAGTGATACCATTGATGGTACTTCTTTCCAATTCAAGATAGCTGAAGATACCAATTATAAGATTGAGGTACGTACCTTGGGAAACGAAGCGAAGAACAATACTGAGGCTGATAAGGCAACAGTTTTGTCTTACAGTACTTTGGTTCCAGCGACGACCATTCCTACAGGTTCTGACATCTCTGATTTTATTGCAGAAAAGTTGCAGGATTCAGACAATGAGCAGGCTTTCGAGTTGGAAGCAGGTGGTACTTATACCTGCAATAACTCAATTGATTTCAAGGGCAACAAGATGACCCTTCGTGGTAACAAACTGAGCCATGCTTTGGTTACTATGGGTGAAGGTGCTGCCATCTATACTTCAGCTCAGCTGAAGGTGAAGTTCATCAATTTCGACTGCTCTGCCACAACTCATAAGGTGGTATCATCGAGATGTCTCCTGAGCCACCTGCATCTTGCTCTGCAGAGTCTCAGGGCGTTGGTGCTGGCAAGAATGGTGGTAAGCCTGCCGATGTATATATCCTGCAAGACCCAATTATCATTCAGGATTGTGCCTTCAAGAATGTCATCGACGGACTCTTCTCTGTAGGCCAGTGCTCTTGGGGTATTGCTGATGTACGTGTGATGAACAGCGTGGTTCAGATGCGTAATGACGGAAAGAAGAACTCTAATGGTGCTATCATCTGCGGCTTTTCTAATGGCTTCAAGGCTCCTAGTGGCGGTCAGTTCTGGTATGGTGGTATCAAGAGCATTACCATCAAGAACTCTACTATCTACAATATTGAAAGCAATAGTAAGAATCGTATGTTCCGTTTCAACAATAAGGATTTGGACTGTGTCTTCCCTACAGCAGGTGGTTCTTGCACCATGATGGATAATACCTTTATCCGTGTATATGACAAGAAGGAGTTCGGTAACAATACTCCTAACAACAATAAGTACGTGATTACTTATGATAACAACATCTTCTATGACTGCTTCCGTTTGCAGAAGTTCATTCAGGGCAACTGTAAATTGGAATATCACCAGAATCTGAATACTGTCTGGGGTGTCGGCAGTTCAGTAGATGGAACTGATAAGGGTAAGCTGGCTACTGAAGAGGATGCTGGATTTGCTGAGGCAGAGACCAAGAAGGAACTCGACTTCACCCAGCCTAACTTCGGGCTTAATTTCAAGGCTACCGGTGCGATTTCAAGTACAATCGGTGATCCACGTTGGAGAAAATAATTTAAACTATCTAATCTCGAAACAAGATGAAACGTAAATATATAAAGACATTGGCCTTTGGTATGGCACTTACCTGTGCTGTGCCTGCAATGGCTCAAAATAAAGTAGTGCAGGGTACTGTACTCGATGACCTCGGTGAACCTGTTATCGGTGCTACCGTAAAGGTTGCCGGTACCAAGACTGCTGTGATTACCGATATGGATGGTAACTATAAGTTGTCTGTTCCTAAGGGTGGCAAGGTTACCGTTTCTTATATTGGTTTTAGGGATGCTACTACCAATGGTGGTACTATCAAGCTGGTTGCTGACGACAAGACTCTTCAGGAGGTGGTAGTCGTAGGTTACGGTACCCAGAAGAAGGCTCACCTGACTGGTTCTGTAGCCAACATCCCAACAGATGAAATCCAGGACCTTGCTAATGGTGGCTTGGCTTCTTCTTTGGACGGTCTGGTTAATGGTTTGAGCGTAAGTGGTGGTGAGAGCCGTCCTGGTGCGAATGCCCGTATCATGATCCGTGATACCAACTCATTGGGCGAAGTTGGTTCTACAGCCAGCAGCCTCTCTTCGTTATCGATGGTTATATCTATCCTAACGATGTAAAGGTAGGTAACACTTACCAGAACCTCGGTGCTGAGGCTTTCAACAACCTGGATGCCTCAGAGGTAGAGAGTATCTCTGTGTTGAAGGATGCTTCTGCTGCCGTTTATGGTGCCCGTGCTGCCAATGGTGTTATCCTCGTTACTACCAAGAAGGGTAAGATGGGTGCACCTCGCATCTCTTATAGCGGTTCTTTCGGTTTTACCGATGAGTTTTCTCGTCCTAAGATGCTGAATGCTTATCAGTATGGTCGTTTGTACAATGCTGTTACTGCTGAGGACCCAACCAATACTTCTCTTAATGCGACTACTGCGCTTTTCCAGGCAGATGAGTTGGAGGCAATGAAGAGTCTGAACTATGATTTGCTCGATAAGTATTGGGAAACAGGTATGACTCAGAAGCACAGCGTGAACGTAAGTGGTGCTACCGATAAGGTGAACTATTTTGCAGGTATCTCTTACTTCGATCAGGATGGTAACCTCGGTAAACTCAACTATAACCGTTGGAACTACCGTGCCGGTGTCGATGTAAAAGTAAGCAAGTGGTTGGGTGCTAATCTGACTGTTAGCGGTGACTATGCTACAAAGGAAAAGCCATTGGTAAAGGTGGGTGGATCTGGCGATGAGAAGGACTACAACCTCCTTCTGACCCGTCCTACTTACATGCCAGAATCAGTAAATGGCTATGATATCCTGGCTTATGGTCCTAGCAATACAGAGAAGAACCAGAACCAGCAGTATAACTTTGCTACTCTGCAGAATAATGGCGACTACCGCAAGAATATGAATTCTAACCTGAATATCAGCGGAAGCCTTAATTATGATTTCGGTTGGAGCAAGATTCTGAAGGGATTGAAGTTGCGCTTCTCTTATTCCAAGAGTATCAATACCGATAAGGGTAATGAGTATGGTTCAAACTTCACCCTCTATCAGATGTTGACTCGTTATGGTAGCGGTAACCACCTTTATACTCCTACCAGTGGTGATGATGCAGATTTCGATTACCTGGCAGAGTCTAACTTCAAACGTGTGACAACCGCCAATGGTGACTATCTGGCTCGTACCATGGTTCGTACTGATAATTATCAGATGAACTTCACAGCCCAGTATCAGCGCGATTTCGGTCAGCATCATCTGGGTGGTCTGTTCTCTATTGAAAAGTCTGAGGCAGAGAGTGAGTACTTGCAGGGACAGCGTTTGACCCCATATCCTTTCACTACCGGTCAGTATAACTCTGCAACAGGTGAGATGACTACTATGTTTACCCGTAGTGAGAGCGGTACCCTTTCATATATCGGCCGTATCAACTATGCATACGCCAACAAGTATCTCTTCGAGGCTCTGGTTCGTTCTGATGCATCAACCAAGTTTGCTCCAAAGAACTACTGGGGAACTTTCCCTGCTTTCTCTGCAGGTTGGGTAATCTCTGAGGAGAGCTGGTTCCGCAACAAGGTGAAGGGAGTTGACTTCCTGAAGCTCCGTGCTTCCTGGGGTATGACCGGTCGAGACAATACAGCGGCATGGCAATGGATGCAGGTTTATGCACAGGATGCTAACCGTGGTACAGTATTCGAGACTGGTAAGGATTCTGGCAACCGTATCACTATCAACAAGAACAATTCTGCGGTAAATACAGATGTTCATTGGGATAAAGACTACAAGACCAACGTGGGTATTGATGCCCAGTTCCTCAACAACCGTCTGGCTGTAACCTTCGATTACTATTATGAGAAGAACCGCGAGATGCTGATGAATATCAAGCAGACTGTTCCTTCTACCGTAGGTACACAGAGTGCTGCATCCAACATCGGTGAGATGGATTCATGGGGTGGTGAGCTCTCTGTCACATGGAAGGATAAAATCGGTAAGGACTTCAAGTATCGCATCGGTATCAACACAGGCTGGTCTGATAACAAGGTGTTGAATATGGACTGGGTTACAGATTATCTCTATCGTCAGATTACTCCAGGACATCGTACAGACGTAGGTCTCTGGGGTATGCAATGCATCGGTATGTTCCGTAGCTTCCAGGATATTGAGGAATACTTCACGAAGTACAACATCTCTACTTATATGGGTCTGACCAAAGACCAGGTTCGCCCTGGTATGTTGATGTATAAGGATGTTCGTGGTGCTTACGATCCTGAGACAGGTACTTATGCCGGACCTGATGGTGTCGTAGATGTAGACAACGACCAGGTAGAGTTAGGTCACCGCAGCAGCAACCTCTATGGTTTGACCATGAATTTGGGTGCAGACTGGAAGGGACTTTCTCTGATAGCTCAGATTGGTGCAAGCTGGGGTGGTTATACCACACTTCCTGGTGCAGCATTGAAGCCAACTGGTAATCTGGAGTATTGCAACATGCCTTCATTCTGGAATCCAGACAATATGTTTGCTTATCAGGATGTATATGATGGCTCAGGTAATCTCGTAGTAAAGGAGAACCGTGAGGCTTACTATCCTAACCTGAAGTATACAGATGTGAATGCTGTTGCGTCTAGTTTTTGGAGAGTAAGTACAGCACGTGTGGCTCTGAACCGCTTGACCTTGGCTTATACTTTGCCAAAGAGCTGGTTGGGTAGCATCGGCATCAAAAGTTGCCGTATCAATATTACCGGTCAGAACCTCATCAACTTCTACAATCCATATCCAGACAACTTCATGAATCCTATGTCGGGATCATACGGAAGCTATCCTAACCTCCGTAAGTGGACTGTGGGTGTGAATCTCTCATTCTAATGAGATACTTATATAATTTTAAAAAGAAAAGAACAATGAAAACGACAATAAAATTATTCAGTCTTGGTTTGGTTTCAGCCTTGGCTTTCAGCTCTTGTAGTGACAGCTTCCTGGAGGAAAAGAAGAACTATGACAATGTAAATAAAGACGTCTACAACTATTATGAAGGATGTGATGGTCGTGTAAACGATATTTACAGTTGGTGTTTGCCGACAACCAACGATTTGACCTGGAAGTATCCTTCTATGGGTAATGCGGATGAGGCTGGTAAGTCTACTGAGGAATACAGTGGTCTCAGTTCTTTTGTAGACCCACAGGTTGAGCTGAGCTCTACCAGTACCACAAATTCGGTTCCTGATTTCTTCATGGGCGACCAGTCCAATATCCAGGCATCTGTATATGGTAGAATCCGTAATGTCAATGATGTAATCCAGGGTATCAGCGGCAGCACTCTTTCTGAGGAACAGAAGAATGAATTGCTCGGTCAGGTATATTTCTTCCGTGCATGGTGCTATTACAACTTGTTCAAGTGGTATGGCGGTGTGCCTCTGGTTAAGGAAACACAGGATCCTGTAGAAAGTTCTGTTACTCCTCGTGCTACGTCTAAGGAGACTTACGAGTTTATTCTTGATGACCTGAACAAGGCTGCTGATATGTTGGCTGCCAAGACAGAGAATGGCTCGGGATGGTCGGAGAAAGGCCGTGTAACTACTGGTACTGCGTTGGCATTGAAGGGTCGTTTGATGCTTTTGTGGTGTAGCCCTCTCTTCAACCGTGCAAACGATGAAAACCGTTGGAAGACTGCTTATGAAACCATGAAGTCCGATTTGGAGCGTATCAACAAGTGTGGTTATCACCTGTATACTGCCAATGACAATGTGAATGGTTCTGCCTTTGCCAAGATGTTTACCGATGGTGGTAATAATCCTGAGGCTGTGTTCGTTACCTTATATAATAATGTAACAGGTGATGGTCTCGATAATCAGAAGAACAACAACTGGGAGCGTCAGATTCGTCCGGCTAATACAGGTGGTAGCGGTAAGAATGCTTCTCAGATGCTGATTAATATGTTCCCGATGTCAGACGGTAAGCTTCCTGAGAGTTGCGATACTTATACCAAGTTGGCACGTTCAGAGAAGACTTTGGATAACGTGACTCCATTCCTGAATCGTGACAAGCGTTTCTACCGTACCTTCGCTTTCCCAGGTTTCCGTTGGGCTTACGATGGTAATGCGTCAGAGCGCGATGCGAACAACCCTTCGGATGGTGCCAACTACGTACTTTGGAACTATGTATGGTATACCAGCATGAATGATGCCGGCAACCCTGAGAGTGGTGATTCTTATGGTGCAGACAACCTGTTGAAGAGTCGTCAGGGTGTATATGTACGCAAGAAGAGTGATGATTTGGATGTCAATTCTACTCCTCTTTATAAGTACGTAGCTCTTGATACCAAGGGTGCTGCTCCATTCTATTCTGCTGCTCCGTTGATTGAACTCCGTTATGCTGAGGTTCTCCTGAACCTTGCTGAGGTTGCAGCAGGTGCTGGTCATCTGGATGAGGCTGTAGGATATGTTAAGCAGATTCGTGAGCGTGCAGGTTATTCAGCTGCTAATTCAGAGGATGATGGTATCACACCTGCAGCTTACAATGATCAGGCTACCTGTATCTCTCAGATTCTCTATGAGCGCCAGATTGAGTTTGCTTACGAGGGTAAGCGTTTCGATGACCTCCGCCGTTGGATGCTCTTCGATGGTGGTACTGGCAAGGTAGAAGGTGCTCCTTCTACATGGACATTGACTGGTTGGGGTGGCAATACCTGTACATGGCTTGGTTTCAAGGCGTTGAACGGTCAGCGTCGTGAGAATATCCAGTATCGTGTTGCTGATAAGTATGGCGTAGGTGGTACAACTTTCAATTCAGACCCATTGTTGAAAGCTGGAACTGTGCGTCCTGATGGTGTTGATCTCCGTAAGGATGATTTGAATACTCAGCTCGAGAACTTGTCTACATGGTATAAGGACAACTTGGTAATGAAGGTACAGAAGGGTGACGGTTACGATTCTAACAAGAATCTCCTCTACATGAACTTCCGTCCTAAGTATTACTTCTTAGGCTTCTCTTCTGGTACATCTAACGCCAACAAGGCTTTGCCTCAGACCATCGGTTGGGGTGATTACAACAATGGTGGTGCCAACGGTACCTTCGACCCATTGGCTGAGTAATGTCAAGAGAGGAATGACGATATAGTCATAACATAATATATTAAGGTTGCGGGGTGTGTTCTCTTTTTAGAGAATGCACCCCGTTTTCTGTCTCTGATATTTTCTGTAGGAGAGTGTGTCTAAGTCTGGACAATAGTTGGTGCATAACAGTTGACCACCGCATGCACATCACCTGTTGTGCATGCGCATATCAGCTGTTATGCAAGCGCACAACAGCTGTTGTGCGACCGGAGATACTAACTATCTCACCAACATATCCTATGTTTTCCAGCAACATATCCTATCTTTTCCAACAACAAGAAGAGAGGGTGTGCCATAAGTCCATAATACAGGCTCGCAAGTCCGTTAGGCGTAATAAGTAACGCGAGTCCGCTAGGCGTTCCTGCGGATTTGCAATCCGCAGACAAAAAAGGCTCGACCTCTTTATCGGGGATTTGTAATCCCCAGCCGTAGGCTTTTCATATCTCCAAACTATATTTGCATTTTCGCTTGAGGCGGATTGCAAATCCGCCGGAACGCCTAGCGGGCTTGTCCTCAACTTCTGCCAAGAAGTCTGTTCGCTATAATATGGCTGGCCAGCAGGTGAATGCTTCTTATAAGGGTCTCGTTATCGAGAATGGCAAGAAGTTCGTTCAGAAATAATCTGACGTTATTCGGTTAGAATTTTAAGATAAAAGAAACAATCATAAAAGGGAGCGCATCACTAATGGTTGCGCTCCCTTTTTTGCATCTCTCAGAATGCAGAGTTATATGAAAATGCACTTTCTAAGGTGCAGATAACCTTATTGTATGCAAGTTTTCTTCGAACTGATTACCTTGCCATCCTTCAATGCCTTGATGATATAAACACCTGATGGGAGAGAATCGAGATTCTTGCCTTTTCTCACCTTGATACCTGCAGCATTGTATACCTCGTAGCTATCGGCTGCGATTGAGGTCTGAATGTTTTGAATGCCTGTTGCAGAACCATCTGTCAGATAGAAATGGAAGGTGCGGGTATAGGTGCTGATGTTGTCATCATCGCTTACCTTGACAGTATAATCTACGAGCGCCTTGCCACAATCTTCGTTGGCGGTGAAGATATATTCACCCTCGTTGGCACCCGTATCATGACTCATCTTGCTCATCGCATCACCCTTAGCCTCGCATTCAAACTGAGGATTGTTGGTGTAGCCATCTGCGTTTTCATCGGCATTTCCATCACTTACGCCTTTTACTTCCTCCCACCAGTCTGGCATTCCGTCCTGGTCGGTATCCGGGTAATAGCGATGTGGAAAGTACGTTGCAGGGAAGCTACCTGGTCTTTGTCGGTTGCCTTCACCTTGATGTCGATGAGGCAGTCGGCAGCCTTTTTGTTGAGGCTGATGGTGAGGATTCCCTTCTTATTGAGTTTCATCTTGCCTTCCTGTGGCTGGATGCTGTTCTCCAGGGTGAAGACTGGCTGCTGGTTGTAACCGGCGAAATACTGCTTCAGGTCGATAGTCAGCTTATTGCCTGCTGAGGTGATGAAATGTGGTTCTGCAAGCCAGTTGAGATAACGTTCCAGCTGCGTATATTCGCCATCGGTCAGCTCGTTGTTGTCGGCAGCTGACGGGTTGGTACCAGCCAGCTTCTCCCACCAGTCTGGCATTCCATCCTGGTCGGTATCCCAGTTGGCAGGGCGACGGTCGGTGAGTGCTTCAAACTCCTTCCAGGCATCGTTGCCGGCATCCAGGTTATCATCTATCAGTCCTTTCTTGCCGGTCTTGGAACCAACATATTTATAGGTTCCGTTCAAGGTTTCTTCTACCATGCGCTGGTCGTGCTGGTCGATGCAAGGCTGGTTGGCTCCCACATCGCTCAATACGTTCTTGAAGGCAGCGCGGGCACTTTCTACCTTGGCATAGGATGGGAAGAATGGTTTGTCGGTAAATACCTTCCAGTTGACTACCTGTCCGTGAGAAGTGGTATATTTGTAGGTTTCGCCTTCCTTGTCGCTGACCAGTTCTCCATGCTTTCCTGCCACAGCTCCTGCATTCTGTTTCATATCGCCCACATAGTTCTGGCGGATATTATCGTGCATGTAGTAAGCTTGACTTCCCTGGCCGGTACCTTCCAACTGGGCATTGAGGATATATTTCATGCTGGTGGCAGGTCCCATCTTGTAATAGTTGCCAACAAAGTTTACTTCGTGGGCTCCTCCGTCGCAGGCACGGTTGCCCCAGTTGTATACTACATTATTAAAGAGATCGAGCTTTCCGGCATAATATCCGGCTCCGTCCAGTCCGCCACCCATACTCCAGTTTCTTCCTTCGTTGTTGGCAAGCAGGTTGTGGTGGAACGAGCCTACATTACCACCGATGGTTGCAGCATAACCATGCTTGGCGTTGACATAATTCTGATGACCAGCCTGGTTGAGTGCTTCGGAGATGAGGTTGTGCTGGAAAGAGATGTTCTTGCCGTTGCGGCTGGAGAAAGCCTCGTCGATGGTCCAGCCTACCGAACAGTGGTCGATGATGGTATTGTCGCAGCCTGCAGCACCCAGTCCGTCGAGGGTAATGGTCTTGCCGTTTTTATCGAGATATTTTCCCAGTCGGAGACGGATGAAGCGGAAGATGCCTTCTGAGCCGAAACCGAAAGGATGCTCACGGAGAAGGATTCCCTTGCCGGGTGCAGTCTGTCCAGCTACCGTGATGAATGGGTCGGAACAAACCAGACGGTCTTTCAGGTCGATGATGCCGGCAACATCGAAGACGATGGTACGAGGTCCCTTAACCTTTGTGATTCCGTATCGGAGAGAGCCTGGCTGCGGATTCTCAGGGTTATCTTCTAAAGAGGTAACATGATAAACCGAACCGCCACGACCGCCGATGGCAAATCTTCCATATCCCTCGGCACCTGGAAGGCGAGACGGCGTGGACGGAAGTTCCATACTTCGCCCTCTGAAACCTTGCCGTTGGCATCTACCTCGTCTACACGCCAGTAATAATCGTTGGCGCTGCTGAGACCGGTAACTTTGAAAGCGGCTTCTTCTGTGGTGGCAACCTTCTTCAACTGGTCGGCACGCTGTCCTATATAAATAAGGTGTTGCTTGGCACCTTCGCCGGCTTGCCAGCGAAGAACAACCTTGCCTCCTTCTGCATTGACGTGAAGATCATCATCGGCAGGATAAGGGTTGAGAGCGGTGGCTTTCGGGTTGGCTTTGTCGAATACCAAACCATTGATGGTGAGCGTGTTGTTTGCGTTATCCACACCTTGTAACTGATAGTGGATAACTACAGGCTGGTCGTCGGTTACATCAAATTCAATGTACGACTGGCCGCTCTGCGATGCCTTCATCTCTCTTACGGTCTGCTTAATATCCTGTGCAAGAATCTCCTGCATCATGTTCTTCTGCTGGATACGTTTCTTGCCCTTCTTCACGGTGATTATCTGTTCCTTCTCTCTGGAAACCTGGATAGAAGGAATATTGCCGGTAAGTCCGTCTACGATGTTGTGATAGGCAAGGAGAGAGTGATGCCCCGGTTTCAGACCTCGGATGGTGATGCGGAGCTGGGCATTATCGCCTTTTGACGGATATACTACGATACCATCGCTGGTGAGTCGGTCGCCCAACTGTATGCCCTGCTTAAACCAGTTGGATTTGATAATCTGGTCTTTTACGGGAGTATCGAGTGTAATCTCCAGTCCACTCAGAGCAAACTGGTATGTATTGCCCTGCTTCACGCCAACGGGAGTGAAATTGAGGGCTGTAACTTCAGCAGCCTTTCTGCTGGCGATATTGAAATCAATTTGCTGCGCCTGGCTTGAAAGCGCCATCAGCGAAGCGGCAACTAAGGGGAAGCATCTTCTGTTCATCATTTTTCAACTTTATGTTTTTTGTTTTATGTTTCAATAAAATAATAGATAAGTAACTTTCGTTTATATATTATAGGTGTAAGACGTTCCTGCGGATGAAATGTCGCCACCTGTTCCCGAAAAAATGCGCATGTTCATTGAGGACAAAAGAAAGGGAAAGGCGTCTTTAAGATATAACGAACAAACAATATTAAAACAATGCAAAGAAGTAAGAAGATTTTCGCTGCGATGGCATTGACTATCTTGCCAGCAGCAACTTTCGCTCAGTATCCTACTATTACAAAGGAGGCTCAGGCGAAGATTGATTCTATGCAAGCTGCATGGACTGCCCATTCTGATTCTGCTTGGGCTGTGGCTTTCCCTATTGTAAAACAAGAGGCAATGGCAGGACGTCCTTATGTGCCATGGGCTTCCCGTCCATACGATTTGCGCCAGGCTAAGATTCCTGCATTCCCAGGTGCTGAGGGTGGCGGTATGTTTACCTTCGGTGGCCGTGGCGGCAAGGTGCTGACTGTGACCAATCTCAATGATGCTGGTCCTGGTTCTTTCCGTTGGGCTTGCGAACAGGGTGGTGCCCGCATCATTGTCTTCAATGTATCGGGAAATATTGTATTGAAGACTCCAATCATTGTCCGTGCTCCTTATATCACCATCGCCGGACAGACAGCTCCTGGTGAGGGCGTGATGATTTCGGGTGAATCTTTCCAGGTTGATACCCATGATGTCATCGTTCGCCACATGCGTTTCCGCCGTGGTAATACCCATGTATGGTATCGTGAGGATTCTTTCGGTGGTAATCCGGTAGGTAACATCATGATTGACCACTGCTCTTGCGAGTTTGGTCTGGATGAGAATATCTCTTTCTACCGCCATATGTTCGATTTGCACGACGGTAAGCCAAAACGCAAGGTGCCAACGGTGAATGTAACCATCCAGAATACCATCTCTGCCAAGCACTCGATACTTGGAACCATGCCTTTGGCAGTACAATCGGTGGAGAGAATTCTACCTTCATGCGTAACCTCTGGGCGGATAATACAGGCCGTAACCCTTCTATCGGATGGGGTGGTGTGTTCAACTTCGTGAACAACATCGTTTACAACTGGGTACATCGTACAGCAGATGGTGGTGAGTTCTCAACCATGAGCAACTTCATCAACAACTATTATAAGCCAGGACCTCTTACTCCGAAGGGTGCCATCAGCTACCGTATCGTGAAGAGCGAAAGCCGAAGCAACAAACTCTTCCCTTGGGCTCAGTATGGTCGTATTTATGCTGAAGGAAATATCGTAGAAGGCAACGAGGCTGTAACCAAGGATAACTGGAACGGCGGTATTCAGATTGCTGATAAGGATCTTCCAAATGGAATACCTGCAGATGTAAAGGCTCTGATGCGTTCTAACGAACCATTCGCCATGCCACACATGACCATTATTCCTAAGGACCAGACTTTTGATAAGGTACTTGAGAATGTGGGTGCAACCATTCCTTCCCGCGATATCGTGGACCAGCGCATCGTAGAAGAGGTTCGTACCGGTCAGGCTTACTATGTAAAGAAACTGCCTAAGAAGAATCCATACGGCGACTTCTGGGGATTGGCTGACAAGTCGAAGGCTGAAGATGGCAGTTTTAAGTACCGCCGTCTGGACAAGGATTCCTATAAGTTGGGTATCATCACAGACATCTGCCAGGTTGGTGGATTCCCTAAATATAAGAAGGTGAAGCCTTATGTAGATACAGATGGTGACGGTATGCCTGATGAGTGGGAGATTGCCAACGGCCTGAATCCTAACGATCCTAGCGATGCCAACAAGGATTGCACGGGTGACGGATATACCAATATCGAGAAGTATATCAATGGTATCAGCACCAAGGAAAAGGTGGATTGGACTGACATGAAGAACAACCACGATACTTTGGCTGAGAAGGGAAAACTCCTGTAAATCAGAAATGAATGCCCGGAGTTGTTTCTCCGGACTCATTTCTTAATGCATGACAAGAATATGAAAAAACTTTTGAGAAATAAGTTGTTAGGCGCAGCCTGTCTGCTCTTGCTTCCTTTGGGAGCAGGAGCACAGGTACAGCTCGACAGCGTGGGGCGTGATGCCAAGTATGTGAACAACATTATCGCCCGTTCGCAGAAAATCGTGGATGCGCTGCAACTGACTGATAAAAGCAGCAAGCAGAATGTGCTCCACATCATCTGTAACCGTTATTTCCTGCTGAACGATATCTATGAGAAGTTCGGCAAGAATAAGGCTGAGCGTGATGCGGAACTCTATAAGCACCACTTTGAATTTGCTGCCAATCTGGAAAACTATCTCTCAGAGAAGCAGGTAGAGCAGGTGAAGGATGGTATGACCTTCGGTGTCGTTCCGAAAACCTATCAGGCTCATCTGGAGATGATTCCTTCTCTGAAAGAAAACGAGAAACTCCAAATTCTCAATTGGTTGAAAGAAGCTCGCGAGTTTGCCATTGATGCCGAAAATTCCAAGGCTAAACATGGCTGGTTCGGAAAATACAAAGGACGCATCAATAACTGGCTCACCAAACGGGGCTACGACCTGAAGGCGGAGCGCGAGGGGTGGTATAAGCGTATTGAAGCGGCAAAGAAAAAATAAACAGTTTCCGTAAGGTTATAAAAACTCTGATGAAACAAGAGGTATGAAAAGATTATTTTCTATATGGATATTTACGTTAGTAGGGGTTGTGCAAATCTTTGCGCAACCCTTCGCGTTTGATTTTAGCTACGTGGGCTACCAGCAGAGCGAAAAGGAGATTCCGGATGCGGACGTTGTGGTCTTCGTAAAATGGAAAGAAGGCGACCAGAGCGCTCGCATACAGAAAGCCATCGACTTTGTTTCTGCCCGCAAAATGGATAAGAAGACGGGACTACGAGGGGCTGTCTTGCTCGGTAAGGGTGTATTCGAACTCTCACAGCCGCTTCGCATCCAGACTTCGGGCGTGGTGCTGAGAGGTACTGACCGCAATCAGACGGTGCTATATAAAAAAGGTGTAGACCGTGGGGCGGTGGTGTATCTGGAAAGCGAAAAGCAGATGCAGATGCTGGGCGAACCAATGAAACTGTCTGCTCCCTGGAAGTTGGGAGAGCGGAAGGTGACACTGCCTGCCGGCTGCAAGATGGGCGATGAAATCCTGATTGTCCGACCTTCTACCAAGGAATGGATTCAGAAGATGGGCTGTGCTGACTTTGGTGCAGGCAAGGATCTGGGCTATTGGGGCTGGCATCCGGGAGAAATCGATGTGCGCTGGACCGTAGTGTGGTTTCTGATGGAAAGGGAGGATTGCAGTTGGATGCTCCTTTATCCATGTCGCTCGGTCAGGATGATGCGGAATGCTTCGTTCAGCGCATCGCCGGTAATGACTGGCGCTTGAAGAATGTGGGTGTAGAAAATCTCACGATAGATTCTGAATATGATGCTACCAATCCGAAGGATGAAAACCATGCCTGGGAGGGTGTATATATTAATAAGGTGAAAGATGGTTGGGTGAGAATGGTGAATTTCCGCCATCTGGCTGGTTCGGCTGTAGTAACCCAGCGTGATGCTTCCCGTATCACGGTAGAGGATTGCATTTCTCAGGCTCCTGTCTCTGAAATCGGTGGCTACCGTCGTCGCACCTTTCTCTGTATGGGCGAACAATGTCTGTTCCAGCGTTGCTATTCTGAACAGGGCATGCACGATTTTGTGGCTGGTCTCTGTGCAGCGGGTCCTAATGCCTTCGTACAATGCGATGGTTATGAATCGCTGGGTTATAGTGGTGCAGTGGGACCTTGGTGTACAGGATTGCTCTTCGATAATGTGAATATCGATGGCAATGACATCAAGTTCTGCAATCTCGGTCTCGAAGGTTACGGCATCGGATGGAATACAGCCAACAGCCTCGCTTACCAATGTACGGCTGCCGGAATCTTTGCCGACAGCATTCCTGATGGCAGCAACAACCATGTGTTTGCCTGTTGGGCGCAGTTTAACGGCTCTGGTGATTTCCAGCAATGTAACAATCATGCCAAACCATGGAGCCACTTTGCATCTCTTCTGGAGAAACGCCTGGGTAGGGATGTCTCTGCTCAATGTCGTGTGCTGGAGAGAGAACGCAACAATGTGAGCAATAATCCTACCTATGATGTGGCACAGAAGATGGTGGAAGAGGCGCGCAAACCTCGCATCACCATGCAGATGTGGATAGCAGACAGCGCCCGGTTCATGGCTTCTGTTTCTCCTGTTAGGGCTATGGATGTGGATAAAATCAAGGAACGTTCTAAGAAAAAGGCGGATCTTGCCCATGCCGGGAAGCCTGTCTTCGCGATAAAGGAGGGTAAAATCATGGTGGCTGATACGCTGTTGAAGGGTGCAAGAATGAATACCCCTTGGTGGAACGGACGTGTTCGTTACTCGGCTTTCCCTAAGATTGCCGATGCCGTGACCCGTTTTGTGCCGGGAATGGAGGGACAGGGCACTACCACCCGTGTGGATAGTGTGGTGGTTCATCTTCGTAATAAGCATGTGGTGCTCTTTAATCAGAACTACGGCTTGTGGTATGACCGCCGTCGTGACGACCACGAACGTGTGCGCCGCCGTGATGGAGATGTCTGGGCTCCGTTCTATGAACAGCCTTTTGCCAGAAGCGGACAGGGCACGGCTTGGGACGGACTGAGTAAGTATGACCTTACAAAGTTGAACCCGTGGTACATCAGCCGCATTAAGGAATTGGCAGAAAAGGGAGCCAAGAATGGTTTGCTGGTTATCAACCAGCACTATTTCCAGCATAATATCCTGGAGGCAGGTGCCCATTGGGTAGATTGTCCATGGCGCCCAGTCAACAATATCAATGGTACGGTGTTCCCTGAACCTGTTCCTTTTGCAGGTGATAAGCGTGTATGGATGGCTGAATACTTCTATAATATAGATAATCCGGTGATGCGCCAGCTGCATAAGCAGTATATCATGAAGATGCTGGATGCCTTTGCTGATGAGCCGAACGTGATTCAGTCGATTGGCGAGGAATATACGGGACCTTATCATTTTACGAAGTTCTGGTTGCAGACCGTTGCCGAATGGGAGGCTAAGACGGGCAAGCATGTCTGGGTGGCTTTGTCGTGCAACAAGGATGTGCAAGATGCCATCCTCCAGGATCCGGAGTTGAGAAAGGTGGTTGACATCATTCATATTGAACAGTGGTATTATACCCAGAAGGGACTTTATGCTCCTGAAGGAGGCAAGAATCTGGCACCTCGCCAGTATCAGCGTCGCCTTCGTCCGGGCAAGGTTACCTATGATGATGTCTTCAAGAGTGTGAGCGAGTATCGTCAGGCTTATCCTGAGAAGGCTGTCATTTACAGTGGGGCTTCGGCACCCGAGAATGGCAAGGCAGTGATGGATGCCGGCGGCTCCTGTCCGAATGTGAAGTAATATGTAAGATGTAATAAAAATAGAGAAGATGAAAAGAATGATGATAACAGAATCTGTAAGAAATCTTTTATTGGATTCCGACTTTCTGGAGTCGGTACTCGGTTCTCCTATCGTAGAACCGGATGCCAACTCTGGGAGGCCGGCATCTTCTCGAAAGTTTGAGAAAATGTATCTTCCTGCCGAAATAGAGCAGGCAAAATATGTTCTTCTTCATCTTGACGAGATTTCTGACTTGTTGTCTGAAACAGATATAGAAGAACTGAAAAATCGCATAAAAAGCCATTTGTACCCTTAAAATGGGAGGAAAAATACACTGAATACCAATTTTTCCCATTCATTTACCTGATTTTTCCTTAGAGTTTGCCGCATTTAGCTACTTTTGCACCATCAACAAACAAAAGTACACCTAAGATGAAAACAAACTACAATAACATCAGAGAAAGAGAGGAAGCAGCACAGACGTTGCTCGCTGCCTATCGCCAAGGCGACCAGAACGCTTTCATGTCTTTATATGATATGTACGCGGAAATGTTGCTCAATTATGGTCTGTGTATTACATCAGACAAAGAACTTGTAAAAGATTGTGTACAAGATGTGTTTATCAAACTCATCTCTAAAAGCCAGGATTTACAAGTTACAAAGGTAACCTCTTACCTGCTCATTTCTCTCCGCAACAGATTGCTGGATGAGTTTCGCCGCAAGAACTATATGACGGAGACTGCGGTGGAGGATATCCGTATCTCTACAACTGTAGAAGATGTGGAAAACTCTTATATCCTTGATGAAAGTTCGCTCAATAATGTTCGTAAGGTACAGATCCTGATGGATGAGCTGACACCACGCCAGCGCCAGGTGTTCACCTTATATTATATAGAGCAGCGCAAATATGAGGACATCTGCGACATCATGCAGATGAACTATCATAGTGTACGCAACCTGGTACATCGTGGCATGTTGAAGTTACGTGCAGCCGTAGCAGTATAAACTCTTCTGAAGGAGAAAGGTGTTTGACTGATGTTATTGGTAGACCCGAAATAGAGATTTGCACTTTTAGGTTAGTGATTATCAAAAATAGGTTTATTATAGTTATAAAAAATAGGCAGGGGACTCCGTGAGGAATCTCCTGCTTTTTGTTTTATGTCTTGTTGTTTCGCTTTACCCCAGCAACGCTTCAGCTATCTTGATGTCGAATGGGGTAGTAATCTTGATGTTCTCACGATTACCATCAACCATCGCAACCTGGCAGCCAAGACTTTCTACCACCGAAGCATCATCGGTAAACTGCTCCTTGTATTCCTGGTTGAAAGCCTGCTTTGCCAGACCGATGTCGAAGGTTTGGGGAGTCTGCACCACGCGGTAATCGCTGCGCAGCACATTCTTTCCGCCTCCGTGCTGGTCGATATAGCGCAGGGTGTCGGTTACGGCATATACAGGGATGGCTGCATATTCTTCGCGAGCCGTCTCGAAACATTCCTCGATGACTTCTTTAGATACGAATGGGCGCACGCGTCGTGAATACCCACTACGCCATCTTCATCATCAGGAATGAGTGCCAGTCCGTTCTTGGATGATTGGAAACGGGTGTCGCCACCATTAGCTATCTGGTGTTTGATGCTGAAATGATGCTCCTCGCAGAGCTGGTGCCAGTATGCCTGCTGACTCTCCGGCAGAACCAGGATGATGTTCAATGCAGGGTCATATTCATGAAAACGCTCTATGGTGCGCATCAGGATAGGTTTGCCCGCTACCGGCAAGAACTGTTTGGGAATCTCACTTCCCATGCGGAGGCCCTTGCCTCCGGCTACTATGATTACGTAATCCACTTTGTTACTAATTAATAGTTTATAATTTATAGTTTATAGGGCTTACTTGCTTTTCATGAGATGATCATACATCATGCCATCCTGCAGGGCAGCTACGGTTTCCTTGCTTACGAAATAGCTCAATATCTTATAGGCGTATGGGAGGGTTGCTGCAGGACCTTCGCCTGTAATCACGTTGCCGTCTTCCTGGAAGAGGGTGGCGGTATATTCGGTGTTCTCGCCGAAATACTGCTCAAAGCCAGGATAACAGGTAGCCTTCTTTCCTTCGAGGATGCCTGTGCTTGCCAGAACCATTGGGGCTGCGCAGATGGCACCGATTCGCTTACCAGCCTTGTGCTGGGCGATGAGCGCCTGGCGTACACCTTCGTGCTCGTTCAGGTTTGTACTGCCTGGCATTCCGCCCGGAATCATCAGCATGTCAGCATCTTCAAAGCTGGCAATATCCTCAAACTTCAGGTCAGCCTTGATGGTAACACCATGCGATGTTTCTACCCATTCAGTACCCGTTACACTTACAGTCTTGATGTCTACACCACCTCTACGGAGGATGTCAACCGGAGCCAATCCTTCGATTTCCTCGAAGCCATTGGCAAGAAATTCATATACCTTAGCCATAATTTATTTGTTTTTTGTCTTGTTATTCAAATAATATGATTACCTTTGCAAAAGTAAGAATAATTATTGAAATAACAAAATAAATGGCACAGCAACATTTAAAATTCGCAATATTTGGTAATGAATACCAGGCTAAGAAGTCGGCTTCGATAGAGAAAATCCTTCTTTATCTCGAAAAGAAGGAGGCTGAAGTTTATGTGGAGAATGCTTATTATGAGTTTCTTACCCGCGACCAGCATCTCGATGTGAAGGCGGCTGGGGTGTTCGAGGATTACAACTTCGATGTGGATTACGTCATCTCTATGGGTGGTGACGGTACCTTCCTGAAGGCGGCGAGCCGTGTGGGAGCCAAGGGTACGCCTATCATCGGTGTGAATATGGGCCGGTTGGGCTTCCTTGCCGATGTGCTGCCAAGCGAGATAGAGTCGGCGCTGGACAGTCTTTATGCCGGTGATTGTCTGATAGAGGAGCATGCGGTGATTCAGGTGGAGGCAGAAGGTGGCATACTTGCCGGCAATCCGTTTGCCCTCAACGATATCGCCGTACTGAAGCGTGATGATGCTTCGATGATTTCCATCCGTACGCAGGTTGATGGCGAATTTCTCGTTACTTATCAGGCTGATGGACTGATTGTTACCACGCCAACCGGTTCTACGGCATACAATCTTTCGAATGGCGGACCTATCATCATTCCGCAGAGTGGCAGCATCTGTCTTACTCCGGTGGCTCCTCACAGTCTGAACATCCGTCCTATCGTCATCAACGATACGGCAGTCATCACGCTCGATATCGAGAGCCGCAGCCACAACTATCTGGTAGCCATCGATGGTCGTAGTGAGCGTATGACGGAGGAAACCCGCCTTATTATCCGCAAGGCTCCTCATAGCATCAAGATTGTGAAGCAGCGCAACCAGCGTTATTTCTCTACCCTGAGAGAAAAACTGATGTGGGGTGCTGACCAGCGCGAAAGATAATTAGAATAAGAAAATAATTAAAATAAGAAAAGAGGTATATCACGAAGATGAATCTTGGATATACCTCTTTTTCCTAACCTAAAACAACTAACTAATAATTTTGTTCACACAAAACTAAACCTAAAAACATAAACCTTAATAAACCTAAAAACTTAAAACTGAAAAACTTAAACTAAAAACTGAAACTATTCTTTGAACTTATTTGTTGTATTCTTATCTGATAATCACTTTCTTTCCCTGATGGATGTAAACACCGCTCTCAGCAGGCTTCTTACTCAATTTCATACCGCTAAGTGTATACCATGCATTGTCTGTTGTGGTATTGTTTATGGTTGGAGTTCCTGTGATGCCTGTTGGTCCCCAGATGGCGGTAACATCCTTGCAGGTGTATTTGTCATCACTCTGTGCAGTGGTAATCTCATAATACTTGGTGCTGTTGCCGGCATTCAAGTCTAGGGTCTGCTTCTTGCCTTTCCCCTGATTGAAGATGATGTTTACGATAGCATCCTTGCTTTTGATCTTGAAGTCCATATAGTACCACTTCTTTCCGTTCAGCGTTTTGGTTGCTGTAACAGCTGTACCTGGCCATTTTTCTGTGAGGTCTCCGCTTGTATTCCATGCGTAGAAATACATGACTGAACCCCAGTTGGTTACCTGGTCGGCATTGGCATATACGGTGATGGTATATGGCTCGAATGCCTTGACGGTATAATTGTAGGTACGGATACCTGTTACGGTTCCGTTGCTGAGCAAGCCAACCTTCAAGGTGCAGGTCTCATCTATGTTGATGGTGTTACCTGTAGCCACCTGCTTGCTCTTGGCTGTAGGGGCTGTGCCGTCAGTAGTGTATACCAGTTTGGCATTGCTGTTCTGACTGACAGCCGTAAGCTTAGCCTTGAAACCTGCCTCGTATTCGCCTGATGGTATATTGCACCATGCGGTTTCTGCAGATTTAGAAAGATAATAACGGTAGTGGTATCCTTCGAGAATCTGTGTATAGTCGGCACCTGGAGTATATGCCTTGGTGTTGTTTCCTACAACCACGATGAGTTTCGCCTTGTTGCCGGTAGTCTCATTGGCAAAGCATGCGGGCTGCGCCATCTTGTTGGTATAATTGCTCATGTTGGTGATGCCTGCAAGTTTGCGGGCTTCAATCATGCTCTTGATTTCCTGTTTGTAGGCTCTCCAGTGTGGCTGGAACACGCAAGGAGTTCCCGGCATGGCGAGCATATAGGCATTGGCTGCAAGCGTATCTCGCTTAAGAGGATCCAGCGGCTCATCTTTAGAACGGTATTGCATGTCGTGATTCTCTACGAATGTGATGGCATACTGACGGTAGGTTGCATCATGCATCAGGTTGTAATCGCTCTTCAGCTTCGACCAGTTTGGCGGTGAAACAATCTTATTGTCTTTTATGCCTATTGCGTCACGAACATTATAACGGAACTGGAAGTCGAAGGCAGCGCTCTTCTTGTTGGTCTTGTTGATCCAGTTGATGATAGAAGGGTTTCCATCCCAATATTCACCCACCGAGAATTTTACACCTGTTGCATCATTGTAGTCAGCTACGTGGGTACCGCTGAAACCCTTTACCATGTCGTAGCGGAAACCGGTATATCCTATATCCTCCTTCAGAAATTTCAGATATGCCTTGATAATCTTCTGTACGTTCTCGCTCTTATGGTCAATATCACGGCATCCTCCAAAATCGGTTCCCTCATCATAGTTATTGCTGAGGCTAACCCCGTCTTTTTTTGCCTGTATTGCCGTACTTCCATCATCATCATTCTTGCAGATGTCGGTAGACAACATCTGGTAAGTCACTCCATTGTATGTCTCTGCAGGGAAGGTGAACCAGCCGTCTGTATTGCGGTGGTTGACCACAACATCTGCTATTGCGCCAATGCCGTTGGCTTTGAACTTGGCAATCAGACTTCTGAGTTCAGCCTCAGTTCCGAATGAGGAATTCTGGTTGAAATAATAATATGGCTTATAGCCCATCACCTTTGTGGTTTCGATGCATTTACCGCTTTGTGGGAGCCATACTAGGTCGATGAAACCTTTCATGTCGTCGGCTTGTTTCTCTAGGACGCTCCATTGGGAGTAGTCGTAAGAATCCCATGAGAATCCTTGCAGCATGACGCCACTATAGTTAGCAGGCCAACCTTGTGCAAACATATTGATGCTTGACAGTAAAGCGATAAGTGTAAAGTATATCTTCTTCATAATTATCATTGTATTTTGTGATTATTATTTTATGTTTAATTGCAAGTTGTATTGTTATACGTCGGCAAAGTTACGATTTATTTCATTAGCTTGTTCAAAAATTGATGCAAATCAAGCGAATAAATTGTGCAAACGTTTGCATTCCGGTGCGCTTTTCTTCTATATATAATTAAGGTATATGTAGCTTTAGGAGATAATTATGATTAAAAAACTAGAAAACATTTGACAGTCTCGTTTTTTATTGCGTAATTTGCGTTGCGTAAAAAGCGCAATGAACGTTTGTATAATGAATGATAACAAGATATGGCAAGATTGAACAATCCTTTTGGGGGCGATAGCTCGTGAGCATTTGGTATCTTCGCCGTTGAGTCAGCAGTTTATCAACACCCACCATCTTCCAGCTACGAGCAGCGTGAAAACGGCATTAAAGGCATTGGTAGATAAGCAGCTGGTAAGCAAGACTCCGACTGGCTATCTGGTTAGTGACCGCTTCTTTGCGAAATGGCTGGTGAGAGGAGGAATCATAGCCAACTGAGGAAATGAAAATTACGTCCCGACGCAGCAAAAGATACGTCCCGACGCAGTAACAGATACGTCGGGACGTAATTTCAGAAGCATCCTGGCTCCCATCAAGTGAGCCTCTTTCGCATCATGTACGTCATTGCGCAAGTTCATACGTTTCATTGAGTCTACGGATACGACTGCGCTGGGTTAAGGATACGACTTCGCTGGGTTAAAGATACGACTTCGTTGGGTGGAAGATACGACTTCACTAGGTGAAAGAGTCAATTTCGTTGGCTGAATGAAGTGGCTGAAGTAGCATAATGAAGTACTTGAATAAGGCGATTGATGTTGCTGAATTTTCAACTATAAGCCTTTCTAGGTTTCCATGAAGTTTATGCGATTTATATGATGGTGGCAGTTTACTCTCTCATTCTAAGCACTGTTTGATTAAGTCGTGAGCATCTTTTGCATGATATACTCTGCCTGCTTTAACATCTTCTAGGGCTTCTTCAATACCACTTTTCTTTTCGGTTTGAATAACCCAGCCAAACTTTTTGCCAGTTCCTTTAATAAGTTGAAGTCAACTTGCGGAACAGTTATAGTTGTTTTTATATTATTTATAGCTACATCCATATTGCTTTCCTTTTGATGTTATTTTAAATGATGCCGCAAAGATACGACTTTTCCTCGTAACTTCCAAGGTTTAGGGAAAAATGTTGAGAGGGGGATAAAGAAAAAATAGACGGCTCCCGGAAACGAGAGCCGCCTATTGGATGTTATTCTTGATTCCATTCGTTGAGTCCCTTTTCGATTTCTTCAATGGAAGGAAGGCTGCTGCGAAAATCTTTTGGCAGAGCTTGACCTAATTCATAGTCGGATACACCAATTGGCTTCTGTATATCACGAAGTGCATATTCTGCTTTTATTCTGTCTTTGGTCTTGCAGAGAAGCAAGCCGATAGTCTTGTTGTCGCCTTCTCTGCAAAGCGTCTCATCTATGGCAGAGCAATAGAAATTGAGCTTACCGATGTATTCGGGCATGAAGTCTGTGGCTTTCAACTCTATAACTAAATACCTGTGCAAAAAGGTGTTATACATCAGCATATCGATATAATAGTCATCACCTGAGACTTCAATGTGATATTGTCTTCCCATAAAAGCGAAGCCAGCTCCCATTTCGACCAAGAATTTTTCGATATGTTTGATGAGCCAATCTCGATGTCTCTTTCGTCATATTGGTCGGTGAAAGTGAGCATGTCGAAAATATAAGGGTCTTTCAATAATGATTTAACCTCTAGTGCTTCTGTAGCAGGGAGCGTTGTGTCGAAGTTATTGGCGAGAGCGCCATGTTTGCCATAATAATCGAGCTTGATGGCTTCTGTTAAGTATCTTGTCTGCCAATGCCCTATAATGCATTGTATCATGTACCAATATCTTGCTTGAATATTTTTTACTTGCTGTATGAGAATTATATTGTGAGTCCAAGATAAGTGCTTGATAGGTAGTTCGGTCGGGGCGTTTCCTAATTGCGCAATCATTGATTGCGTAATTGGGATATTTCCAACTTTAGCCATGGTCAACTCCTTGTTGTACTCATTATAGAACTGCATCATGCACTGCATGTTTCTTACGGAGAATCCTTTCCTTTCAGGATACTCATTCTTAAGATCTACAGCTAGGCGCTGTAGAGTCTTCTTGCCCCAACCATCAGCCTCTTGGCTTTTGGTAAGCATTTCACCGATGTCCCAATTCATACGGAGCAACTCCTCGTTTGCTGCGTACATGGCTTTTTGTTGGGCAAAAGAAACACGATGCTTGATTTGTCTCAACAAAGACGGATAACCTTGGAAGTTTCCCATGCCTAATTCTTTTTGTTCAATTTCTTGTTTCATATAGAAGATTGTTTGTTCCAATCTGCAAAGAAAATGCAAAATCATCATTCATCGTCCTTTGCAGGTTCAAATAAGTCCTTATATCCAAAGAAGATGTTTCCATCTGCGGTTTTTGCGGAAATGACAATTCCTACGAAAGGATTGTTCTCAACTTCAATCACTTCGCCCTGTGTCCAGTCTTTGGCATGTGTCAAGTCTGGAGATATTAATACTTTGTCGCCAGTTCTCATATTCACAAAAATATAAATGTTGTACTTATTCGGTGCAAAGAAAATGCAAACGAGCGCAAAGAAAGCTTGCTTTCAATTTGCCGAGTGCAGCTTTTCTTCTGCAAAGATACGACTTTTCCTCGTAACTTCCAAGGTTTTAGGGAAAAAATACTTGAAAAGG
>ENA-OQBJ01000095-OQBJ01000095.1-human-gut-metagenome-genome-assembly--contig:-NODE-95-length-44367-cov-3.224774_pt1 | contig 44367 bp, 52 predicted proteins | sample MGYA00242743_ERZ504545 | MGnify/ENA primary metagenome ERZ504545 (study PRJEB26092, sample SAMD00036252) | human gut metagenome | host: Homo sapiens | study: EMG produced TPA metagenomics assembly of... | reverse complement strand
ATCACCACCGACCAGTAGAAGGTGAGACGGAGGAATTACGGCATCAGCAGTTTCGTGTTATTATCGCCAGCCCTGCCTTCGACATCCATAAGTTCGATCGTTTTGTGATGACAAAATGGCCTCGCAACGTAATTCGAGCCAAAGGTGTATGCTACTTCGCCCACAATCGCGACATGTCGTTCCTATTCGAACAGGCTGGACGACAGAAACAGATTTCAGAAGCCGGACTTTGGTATGCTACCCAGCCGGAAGAAGAAATCGTGAAACTGATGAAGCGCGAGCCGGCCTGCTGAGAGACTGGGATGAACACTATGGCGACCGCATGCAGAAGATTGTCTTCATCGGCCAGCATCTTGACAAGGAACAGCTCATCAAAGATCTGGATGCCTGTTTGGAATAAATCCGATAGCCATAAAAATAATGATGCCTTCCCGAGTCCATTCATTCCGTGACTCAGGAAGGCATCATGCTTTTATATAAGTAACTCCTGATACCTATTCTACTTCCCTGACATACTCTTTCACCGCATTATCGGCCGATTGCAAGCTTATCTGCCGCAGCACCACCTGCCCCGCCTTTTTATTCTCCGGCAAACTGATGTCCGAAAGACGTACATCGCTCACCCTGTCGAACACAAAAGCCGGACGGAAATCATCTTCCTGCAAACGTAACTTGACATTGTGCATCTGGATACCTTTCACATGGCGCACATAGAATCCCCATGAAGGCAGTTCCTCGAACATGGTAAACTCCGGGTATCCTTTTTCATTTTCCGGCACGTCTTTCAAACGGCTCACCGACATATAGGCCATTCCGCGTGTAGCACGTCCCGGACACACAATCTCTATATTCTCCAGTTTCACGTTTTCAATCTCCGCCCCGTCGACCGACTCAATGGCTATGGCCGAACGAAAAGTATCTTTAATCCGAATATTGTCAATTGTCACATTCTTGAATCCACCCAACGATTCCGTACCAAACTTAATGGCACTGGCACTGCTGATGATGTGGCAGTTGGAAATGGATACCCGGTCGTTCCATGCTCCCCGGTTATGCGACTTCAGGCAAATGCCATCGTCCGCTGAGTTGATGAAACAATTGGAGATACGTACATCCTTACAATCGCTGATGTCAATCCCGTCATTGTTCCAATACGCCCTGTTTTCCACATGCAGACTATCAATCGTCAGATCGACACACAGAGAAAAAGAAAGCCCCCATGCCGCACCACTCCTAAAATTAGTCTTCCGAAGCTCCACCTTCCGGCAATTACGCATAAAAAGCAACTTTGGACGTGTGTTCGGCCGTTTGCGATACGTATTATAGTGCTTGTCCACCAGTTCCCCCGTATGATGCAGGCTGTCAATCGTAAGGACCAGTTCCCGGCCTTGTCCGTCTATACATCCTTCTCCCGTAATGCCGATATTCTCTGCCTCTTCCGCATAAATCAGCGCCTGGTCAAAGTGGTCATTGTTGACTTTCAGTTCCTTTTCGGTGCTGAAACCCGGATAATCATAAGGACTCGTACTTCCTAACAGCATCGCTTCCTTTTCCAGGTAAAGTGTCACATTCGATTTCAGTTGCAGGCTTCCGGTCAAGTAGCGTCCGGCAGGGAAGTACAACTGTCCGCCCCCTTTTGCATGAAGTGCGTCAATAAATCCGTTCCTCAAACAGCAGGGGTTCGCGTACCCCTTTCACCGGCACGGTCAGTTCCACCATCAGTCCACGTCCCCGGATTTCTTTTATAAGCGGAGAGTCCAGCTCCTGCAACCGCTGCATCAGATACATTCCCGCATGAAGGCATTCTCCATCAGTTTCTCCTCACGGATAATTTTCAGCACAGCCAAAGCTGCGGCGCATCCCAAATGATTACCACCGAACGTCGTACCGAGCATTCCTTTTCGAGCGGCAAACATCGGACTAATCAAGACTCCCGAAAAAGGAAATCCGTTAGCTATACCCTTGGCCACAGTGATAAGGTCCGGCTCAATGCCAGCCCATTGGTGAGCAAAGAACTTCCCCGTACGACCATAGCCCGACTGTATTTCATCAAGAACCAATACCACCCCATAACGTCTCGTCAGTTCCTCAATTGCCGCAGAAAGTCCTCATCGGGGACCTGGATTCCCCCTACTCCTGAAATTCCTTCTAGAATTACGGCACACACATCTCCCTTGGCCAACTCCGTTTCCACTTCCTTTATATCCAAGTCTGCAAAATACACGTTATGATTCGTATTAATCGGTGCATGAAGGCAGGATTGTCCGTCACTTCCACAGCCGCCGACGTACGCCCATGAAAAGAGTTTCTGAAAGCCACTACCCGTTTTTTCCCCGTATGAAACGAAGCCAGTTTCAGGGCATTTTCGTTGCTTCTGCTCCCGAGTTGACAAAGAACGCCCGATAATCAGGATACCCCGACAGCTCACCCAGCTCATTAGCCAGTCTTTCCTGCAACTTATTCACTACCGAGTTCGAATAAAACATCAGCTGTTGCAGCTGCTCACTCATGCACTTCACCAGATACGGATGCGAATGTCCCACCGAAATCACGGCATGTCCGCCATACAAATCAAGATAGGCCTACCCCTTCTCGTCATATACCTCACAACCTTTTCCCCTTACGATATTCACGGGAAAAACCGAATACACATCAAACAATTCCATCATCCTTTACATTTTACGATATAGCCTGCGGCAAAGTCATTCCATCCTGCCGTATTTCATTTCATCTCCATTCTTGTCATATTGCTTACGCTTGCCGGTGGGAGGGCTTAATAAAGTAATCCGTACCACCTCCGTACGATAAAGGCTTCTCTGCACCGCCTCATCAAACGCATCCATGTGCTTGGGCAGGAAACGTTGACTGATGGCCCGAAGCGCCTCAATCTTCTCTTCCGTATCCGTCACCCGTTCCGCCTTGCCAAAAGCGATGGCCGAACGATATTGAAGTGTAAACGTGCCGTCCTTCGGCCCCACAGTAGCTGGCACTTCGTAACCGCCGAAAGACATACTTCCGGATGCACGGCAATGGCATCCAGCTTATCCCCTTCAGGAGCACAATGAAAATACCACACGTCATCACTTGTACAAGCCAGTGAAAGCGGCACCCCGTATGCACTTCCGTCGACCCGGGTAAAGCTGACCGTGATGTAAGGGGCCTTGCGCATAACCTCCAAAGCCCACTGACTATCCATTTCTCTACTTGCTTTTCTCATCTGTAATTCCTTTTATTCAGATTTTTCCTTTGTATTTGTTTCACAAAAATACGGCTCGCCAGTCAATCTGCATGTAAGATTTATGACAAGGGGATTAATTAACACTCTCACAAAAACAGATTAATCCTGCCTTTCTATTGAAAGTAATAAACAAAAAACATATTTTTTGCAAAAGAAAATGCAGAAAGACAGATAATGAAAAGCATACCATTCAACGATTATTACAAGGAAAAACTTTTTTCTATTCCACTCTTTAAAGAACTGCCGGATTACCTGAAAAGTGAGATTCTAAAAAGACTTGACTTCCGTCTTCAGGAAATCAACGAGAATACGGTTATCCTGGAGCAAGGAGATATATGCTGTAATCTGTATGTATTGCTTGAAGGAACCTTGGAGGTGAACATTATCGATGCCAACGGCAATGAAGTCTTAATCGAACACATTGAGTCGCCTAGGCTTTCGCCACCCCTCACCTGTTCAAGAAAGACAACCGTTTCCCCGCCACATTCCGTACGCTGGAAAAATCGGTCCTCCTGACTGCCACCAAGGACTCCACCTTCCATCTTATCAGCAAATATCCGGATATGCTGAAAAGTTTTCTCTGCGTATCAGGCAACTGCAACGTGTGTACCACCATGCGACTGGACGTGCTGTCACGAAAAACCATTCGCGAAAGAATCCTGGTCTATTTACTGAAACAGCTGGATAAAGACACTTCTACCGTGAAACTGACGCATACCCTTACGCAACTGGCCGAATACATTAACGTGACACGTCCGGCCCTGTCTACCGAATTCAATAAGATGGAAAAAGAAGGCATCCTCAAAAGGAAAGAAGGCAATTACATCGAACTGAACCGAAAAGCCATAAAAGGCATTATATAAAGAACAAGGACCGCTCCTTCAATGTGGAACAGTCCTTGTCCTTTTTTATTGCGCACGTAACTATTATTTTTTGAAAAGAGTCGGATTGACGTTCAAAGACACCCATCCCCAGTCTTGCCAGCTTTTGTGATTTCCTCCTTTCACGACATCCATTGTCGAAGTTCCTCTCATCAGCGAGTAACCCACCGAAAGGCTGACATCTTTCATGATTTTCCAGTCCAGCTGATAATCCAGTTCAGACCCTAAGGTACGGTTCAGGCTCTCCAGCTTCACACCTGTGGCGAAATAATGATAATTCAGTCCCATCGATACAGAAGAAGATACCTTATAACCTACTCCTATCTGCGTGTCAGAAAGTCCCGGTGCATAGCCATTCACAAAATCGGACGCATAAAAATAATCCATTGCTCCGTAAAATTTATGATGAGTGCCATACAGCGGATTAAAAGCCCGGTAAGTGGCATCGGACTTCTTACTACCACTCAGGTAATCAGTTCCCACATTGACCGTCCAGCTGTCATTGATAGAATACGAAGCCCGCACACTTCCCATGAAAGCAGAAACCTTGCGTGCGGATACATTCTTTCCTGTCTGATAATAGAAAGATCCTGACAGATTCCATGAGGCCGGGGTGAATTGTACGTACGTGCCCACCGTCTGCATATATTGTGTATCCGACTCTCGGGTTTCGGCATCACCTCCTTCCTGACCCAGATTCATGGCCAGCACAGAAAGTTTCACAGGTGCAGATGCGAAATCATAATGATACCACAAGGACTGCATATTTTTATAAAGTTTGGTCTTGCTGCTGTCATAATATGTTCCGCCTATCAGGGTCTCGTCATTCTGGTTGAAAGCAAAGATACCATCCAGCTGATGCCCTCCATGTCTGTAGCCTATTTTCAGGGCATCATGATAGCGCCCTGCCACGTTCCAGTCCAGTCCTCCCAAAATGCGCTCATCATCATACACCAGCGACTGCTTCCCAGCTGCATGAACCACGAGTCATTCAGATGGAATGCAGCCCAAGCCTCGTTCAATATAAAACGCCCGTTTTTGTCAACCAGCGCATCCTGCCCCCACACACCGACATGCTGTGCCGAGAACTTCAACGACAACTTCTTGCGTTCATATCCCAAAGTCAGTCGGGCACGTTCATTGATAAACCCCGCAGGTTTATCACCCTCACCGCGGGGAGACAGCGCGCCATTCCGGTATTCTCCTCTTGTACGAATCTGGGCTGAGGCCCAAAAATGACTTTCTTCATTCTCCTGAGCATGGACCAAGGACACCTGCCCAAGAAGCAAAGCCACCGCCCATGCAGACAAAATTCTTTTTCTCATACTCTCAGCGTTTTTATCAGTTCATATTATAGGTGTGAATACTGCTTCCTTGTGCGGAAGGCAGGTAATTAATGCCCCACCAGCACATCTGCAGAAAAACAAAAGAAATCAGCAGGACCGACAATGACAACCGACGCTTCTGCTGTAACCCTATTCGCATGTGAATGTAAGTAAGATACGAAAACCAGGTCACAGCCGCCCAAGTTTCCTTGGGGTCCCACGCCCAGTAATGTCCCCAGGCTTCCTTCGCCCATAAGGCACCGGTAAGCATTCCCAGTGTCATGAACGACAGTCCGACATATACAAGGTTATCACACAAGGCCATTTCCTTCTCGTCACACCGGTTCTTTCTGACCCAGAGCAGGTAAATGGCCATCACGGCAGAAGCTCCCAGCATGGCATAAGCGAACATATAAATAATGACATGAGGAGCAAACCAGGGACTCTGCAAGGCAGGCATGAGCGCTTTATTGTGTATCTCCGGCTTCAGAATATTCACACAGATAAAAACAACCGACAGCAATGTGCCAAATCCTAATATCCATTTATATTTCCACCTTATGTAAGTAATCAGTCCGGCAAAAGGCAAAAAGAACGAATACCACAAACGGGTTTCTCCCATCGTACGCAGAGGAGGACGCTCCAGTGAATGCCACAACAAGCTGATAAATGTACCAAACACCACAAGCCCTAACACCGTACACGCACATGCGCGCAGACGACTCCCCTTAAAGGCACTCCATGCACCAGCTATCCAGCACAGCACAGCCACCAGGGCAAAATAACTAAACCAGTCCCAATTCAGCATATTCTTCTCAACACTTATTATTCTTCTGGGCCGTTACGAACATGCATACAGCCCCCAACATCATCATTACAATTCCCACATAAACTACCGGAAGCCATGGGTCTGACACCAGTTCAAACACACTGACATCACTCCAGCGACCTTTGCCCTCATCGTAGCTTAACTGATAGATTTTCCAGCCTTCCACTTTCGCCGGCTTATTGACTTCAATTGTCTGCTCAAGCTTTTTTCCTGTCTCTGTATAAATTGTCACCTCAGACGAGAAGCGCCGTGGCTCTCTGTCGGGCATCACCAGGCTGCAGACACTATCGAGCCGGAGCGCCTGATACGGGAACAGAAAACTTCCGCAGCTTACCCAGCCGTCTGCCATCTGCTTTCCATCAGCAGAAGTAGCCCTGACATGGACGGCACACGTAGCTCCCATGCTCGGCCATTCCACGTACCTCACCGTATCTTCTCCTGACACGGAGGCAGCCATATCTATCTTGTTACGTACCTCAATATTCCATCCGGGCAACACACCCTGACTGACACCCTCTTCCAAAAGCAGATGAGCAGGTGCGTTGTCTGGCAAAGCTCTTCCGGTAGCATTGTCTATCAGCATCAGCTTGGGAGGATATTCTTCTATACTGAAATTCTTGAGTTCGATGGCCAGTGGTAACTCGGTTAACTGCCCGTTCGTGTCCGTAGCACGCCATTCAGCCTGACCCACACGTGTATTCATCGTCAACCGTTTCATATCGGCACTACCCAGTGTAGCAGATACCAACGCCACGAATAACCCAAAATGATTCAGCAGAAACGGTATCTTCTGAAACCGAAATGAAAATAGGTGCTTGAGCGATACCAGTCCTACGATGGACGTCATCCAAAAATACTCCAACACGAAAGGCCACCATGAAATCATGCGGTTAAACATGGAAATACCCTCAGCAGGTACATGTCCCGGGACCTGCTTAATCATACCCATACAGAATGTAAGGACCGACACAGCTGCCAGCGAAGGAATCGCCGCTTTGTACGACATGGCCCAGCGCACGAAATAAAGCTTTTTCCGCAAAGAATACAATACTACCAGCCCACCAGGTAAGCCACTGCCACATACAAATTCAACGGCCAGGAAAAGCTGTTCCAGTCTACTCCACCCGTCATCAAATAAAGAATAAGACCTATGACGAACAATCCCGCACAGGTCATTATTCCTTCTTTTATCCCCCAAGTATTTTTCCACATAACACTTAAATGATACGTTCCTTCAGTTTTGCTTCTTTCAACCAGTTCGGAACCGTTTCATTCAAGAAACGTTCTTTTGCAGCTTTTTCAGCCGGGATGTCCAGACCTATGAACTCCTGCGCTTTCTCTTTGGTAGAAATATCCGGCATCGGCACACTCTCCGTGCAACCGTGCTTAGCCAGAATACGGACAAGAGAAAGACGGGCCTGCAGTGCTCTGTCCAGTCCATGCGACAGGATTCGCTGAATTTCCTGAGGTGCATGGAAAGCAGCTCCATGAGAAGCTACTCCAAAATCCCAGCGCCACTGAGCTTCACGCAGCAGTTTCAATACCGGCTGCATTTCATTCTCTGTCGCTCCCTTATCCCAGGCAAATTTAGCTTCGATATGTGCCGAAGCCAGTTCCTTTTCCAGACGGGTTCTGATTTCATTAGCCTTACGCTGACGTTCATACACGTTATTGCGCAATGTTTCTTCACTTTCACGATGACACACCTGACACGTACGGTCTATCATGGCAAGCGGACTCTGGATGTGATGGTCACTGAATTTCATTCCTCCCTCACTCTTATACGGCATGTGACAATCGGCACACGATACTCCTCTCTGTCCGTGAATGCCATCTGCGAAATTTCATAGTCAGGATGCTGTGCCTTGAGAATCGGTGTGCGGCTCAAAGCATGCGTATAGTCAGAAAAGCCGGCTTCATCGTAATATTGCTCGATGGCCTCTACCGTCATGCCCTTGTCCCATGGGAAAGTGAGGTACTTGCCGTCTCCTTTAAAGTAATATTCCACATGACACTGTGCACACACCAGCGAGCGCATCTCCTGAGGAGTGGCTTTTGTGATGTCTTTTCCCTGACGGGCAAAAGCTTCAATCAGGGCCGGACGGCTGATATGCAAATCCATTGTTTCTGAATCATGACAATCTGAACAGCCTATCGGATTCACAATCTCATTGCCGAAAGCAGCCCACTTGTTATTGTAGAATGAATCTACCCCTATCTCCTGCATCATGCGCGGCACATCAGGACTCTTGCAGGTCCAGCAAGTAGAGGCTGAGGGCCGTCTTTTTCACCCTGAGGTGCTCCTGTTCGCAACGTGGCACGAATGTCTTCAATGGCATGCATGTGGCCACGAGGAGTGGCATAGTCTTTTGAAAAAGCATAGCTGCCCAAAGAATCACCATCTCCGGCCGCTGTGCCAGCACATCCACCTGCACATTTCCGTTGAATTCACTTTCAAAATCTGTGCGGGCAGTTTCAGTCCAAGTCTGATATTCTCTCGGGAAATCTCCCTGGAATTTCTCGTTCTGAGCCACAATCCCTTTCATCGGATTCTTCCGGTTATTAAATATGCTTGCCGCTTCGGCCCTGCGTTCTGACAACGCAGACACGGCAAGTCCTAAACAAAACACGACGGCCATTGATGCACCAAACAACAGCCATCCCTGCCAAGATTTAAAATTATGAATCATACTATACGAGTTTTAAATTATTCTTTCATCTTTCTCAACCATTCCGGAACTGGTGAATCCGGCAGTGGCACAATGGCCGCCGGTGTGGACGACAGACTGTTCTTTCCTCCATGGGGCACATCGCGGTGGCAATCCCAGCAGGCTTTTCCCTTTCCCACTTCCGACATCATATAGTCTATGCGGCCGGTCTTTACCAGTTCCGTATTCAACTGTTCATGACAGCGGATACAATTGTTCATGATGACCTGTGAACTGGCCGGATGTGCCTGAATGACCTGAGACTCCGAACTGGTTAGAAAAGCAGCCACGTGCTTCACGCCGTCCATCCCTTTGAACGTCCACTTCTTCACAAAATTCTCATGTGGCACATGGCAGTCGTTACACGTCGCATTTCGCGAATGAGAGCTGTGCATCCAAGTGGCATAATAAGGTGACATGATGTGGCAATTCACACAAGCCGAAGGCTCGTCGGTGAGATACGTATGTGCTCTCAAGAGGTAAAGGAAGTACAGTCCACCGCCTGCCACCACTCCTGCAATGAGAGCCGTTATCATTTTTTGTCGTTTGGATAGCATCATATAATATACTTTTTTGCAAAAAAAAAAGATATTATTTCAAATTCAGGTGTAATAAATATGACACCCAGCCCAATTTTGCAGACATATAACATGCGATTCCTACCCAAAAATCACAAAGAATTTGAAGACAACCCTGAAACCTCCCTATAAAATTAAAGCCGACCCATAAGATTATATCTTACAGGTCGGCTACCATCATTTATACAACATGTACGCCACTGCTCATATTTTCTCGGCAATACGCTTTACCACACCAGGACCCTCATAGATGAAAGCGGAATACACCTGTACGAGGTGAGCTCCCGCATTCCGCATTGCCTTTGCCTCAAACGGTGTCATTACACCTCCCGCACCAATCAGCAACATGTCCTTGGGAGCATGTGCCGACAAATGCTTCATCACCTCCAAAGACTTATGAATGACCGGAAGTCCGCTGATGCCTCCGGCTCCTACCCGTTCCACTTCAGTCTGTGCGGAATGAATCAGAAGCGAACGGTCCTGGGTAGGTCCCGTAGCAATGAAACCGTCAATATGATGCACCTTTGCAAATTCAATTACTGCATCCAGTTTCTCCACCGGCACATCGGCAGGCAACTTCAGGAAGACCGGTCTGTGGAAACGCTGCTTGTAGCTCTCGAGTGCCGTCAGCACGTCAGCCAGAATCTCAGGCGTCACGCTGTCCCAGTTTATCGTATAATAATCCGCATAGGCACTGAAAGTCTCGTACAAATCTGTAATGTCTGTCACAGCCCGCTCCGCATCAGTCGGAGTATTGGTATTGATATTCACTCCCAGAATGTATTTCCCTTCCCGTTTCCGTTTGCAGATTTTTCAGGACAACCTCTTTTCCGGGATTATTGAAGCCCGTGCGTGAAACCAGCGCATGATCCTCCGGCAAACGGAAGATTCGGGGGAAAGGATTTCCTGCTACTTTTCCGGAGTAACGGTTCCCACTTCCAGAAAACCAAAACCCAAATCACTCAGCTCGTCAAAGCAATTCGCCTCTTTGTCGAATCCGCCGACAGTCCCACCCGATTGGCAAAAGTCAGGTTCCGCCATTGAAACGGAGTTGCCTTCGGACGATAAAATGCACGAAGAAGACATTTCACCGGTGGAAAATGACGATAAACATGAAGTAAAGCAACAATCTGACCGTGAATTTTCTCGGCATCCATACGGAACAACCAGGGACGAAGAATAGATTTGTACATAATCATAATGTTTTTAGTTTCGTGACACAAAAGTACGACATCTATCTGGATTTTTGTCATAAAAAAAAAAGTTATCCCCTATTACCTGAAAAAACGTAAGTACGTTTGAAACAAAACGCAAGTGCGTTTTACTTCAAACTACTTGCGTTTCATCTGAAATGTCCTTGCGTTTTAGTTCAAACGCAAAGGCGTTTTTTGTCAAAATTTTAATCTACTAATAATCAAATATTTACAAAATCCACAAATTTACATATTTCCCATCGTATTGACAACCTCCACCCGGCTTAGTGTATGGTTTACCCGCTCCACATGAATCTGGGTGGCAATGCGTTCACGCAGGGCTTCCACGTGACTGATGATGCCTACCTTCTTGCCTCCTATCTGGTGCAACTTCTCAAGGGCTTCCATCACCGTGTTCAGGTAGTCACTGTCCAGCGTGCCGAAACCTTCATCGATAAACAGCACATCCACCGAAAGACTCTTCCGGTTAAGCGAAGACAATCCCAATGCCAAAGCCAGTGACACCAGAAAGCTCTCTCCACCTGAAATGGTGGATGTGGGACGCTTCACCCCGCCCTGGTATTCATCGCGCAACAGAATGGTAAGTCCACCCGGCGGACACTCCATACGGTAACGGTCAGTCAGCCGGCTCAGGTAATGATTGGCACCGGCCAGCAACTGGCGAAGCACGTAGCTCTGGGCAATGTTACGGAACTTCTTGCCGTCGGCACTGCCGAACAAGGCAGCCACTCCCGCCCAGTTGTCCACCTCCTTTTGCTTCACTTCTATCTGTTCCTTCACCTTCCGGATACGTTGCAGGCACTCTTCGTGGTGGGCCAGCATCTGTGCGATGGCTCCCAAACGCGCCAACTTCCCGGTCTGCTGTTCTTCCAGTCGGGAAATGGTTTCCTCTACGACTGCCAACGTCATCCCTTCGGTTTCCGACGGACGCTGTGCCCGATGTTGCGCCAGTTCCCGACCGACCCGTTCCATTTCTGCCCGGCGGCTCGTCAGGTCGTTGTCCAGTTTCTGCAAGGTACGGCGCGCCATGTTCACCTTTTCCACTTCCAGTCCGGCCAGTTTCTCCAAATACTCACGGGAAATCTCAGGATGACCGACAAGAAAAGCTTCCACTCCGGCTCTTTTTTCCTCCCTCAACTTTTGCGATGTCTTTATGGCATGGCAGACAGAAAGCACGGAAGTGTTCAGCGCGTTCCATTGTCCCGAAAGCCCTTCTGGACACGGCCCGTCGGGTATCGTCTCTGCCGTCTCCTGCTCCCAGGCCGGAAGTTCCGACAAGATAGCCTGACGGACGGACTGCACCTGCTCCACTTGGGAAGCCAGCGACTCTACCCTGTGCGAGAGTTGCTCTCTCCTTGTCTGCTGTTCCACATACCGGTCGGTTTCCTTCTTCAAGGCAGTAATGAAGTTCTCCCGGTCGGTCTTCCAAGCTTCTTGCCAAGGCGTAAAGACAATCAACGTCTCCCCTTTCTCCACACACTGGGAGACGGTCAGTGCCTCACGCGAAAGCGCCTCTTCCAGCATACGCAGTTCGGTTTCCAAACGGGACACGGCTTTGTCGCTTCCTCAACCTTCCGATGCCATTGCTCGCTGGCAGTGGTCAGTTCCTCCCGTTCCTTCGTCAGACGGTTCAGGCGTTGCTGTCCTTCCTCGGCTTGTTTCCACTGCGCTTCCAGCCGGTCGCATACTTCCAGCTGCGCCGACAAGGCTTGCTCTACCTGAGATACGACCTCGTCCGCTTCTTTCACGGTGGCATAAAGCGGCATATCTGCCACGGCCTTTTCCGCCAGAGAATAAGCTTCTTTTGCAATAGTCTCCTTCTTCGCCTCCATTTCTTCCAGTCGCATCAGGGAGCGAACCTCCGCTTCCGCCCGTGCCAGTGCGGTCAAGACTTCCTCCGCCCGACGTGCCTTTTCTTCCAGCAACGCACGGACGGTTCCAGCAACGACACAAAATGAGCCTCGCTCTTCAAGTCATCACCTACCTCCTTGCCACAAACCGGACACACATCGCCTTTTGACAGACGTGCGCGGGCTTCGCGTGCCCAGTCCTCGCACGACATCCGCTGCTTGTCGTACACCTGCTGCACTTCTTCCTTTTCCTTACGACAGACCTCAGCCTGCGCTTTCAGTTGCGCTACTGTCTGTTGCTGCTGCCGGCAATCGTCCTGCAAGGTTTTCCGGTTCTTCTGCACATCCAGCCAGGCCTGTTCCTTTTCTGCACGGACAGAAAGTGCCTCCCGCAATTTCTTCCATCCGTCCAGCCGGGCATCTGCTTCCTGCTTCTTCTGCCGGAGTTCCTCCACTTGCAAATCCTCTAACTGCGTGCGGCACGCTGCCACCTCCTGCTGCTTTTCTTCCGCTACCTTTTGGGCCTGTTCATACGATGCCGTAGCTCCCTGGCGGACTTCCAGCGTTTTCTGATGGATTGCGGCCTTGTGGGCCTTTTCTTTCCGGTAATCTTCCGACTGCTGGAGCGCGCGCTGAATCTGATCGGATAAAGCCGAAAGCGATTGCAACGATTCGTACACCGGCACCTTTTCCTGCACACTGGAAAGATACGTCTCGCACGCCGCCCACTGTTCCCGGCACTGCACCTGCATACGCTCCAGTTGACCCAGGCTGGCACTCAGCGAACGATACTTCTCTTTCAGTTGTTCCAGTTCTTTTTCCGACGTACGGATACGCTGCTGCAAGGCCGCCTGTTCTGTCCATTGAAAACGCACATCAGCCGTACGGTCCCAGTCATCCAGCAACGACTTATTACGCTTGTAATCTTCCGATTCCACCCGTTCCGTCAGGGCCTGAAGCGCCTTTCCGGTCTCCTCCAGATCATGCGCCAACTTCTGTTCATCAGTCATCCATTTCCGAAGGTCCTGCTCCTGCTTCAACTGTGTGCGGAGCGTGGCAGTCTCTTCTGTCACCTGGCGCTGTTCCGCCTGAAGCGCGGCCAGTTCCTCGTCAGTCAACAACACAATGCCGCCTGTCTGCGCCTTCAGTTCCTGCAACTCCGCCTCCTTTTCGGTCTTCATCACGTAGATTTCCCGACTGATGCGCGAATAGATTTCCGTGCCCGTCAGTTTCTCCAGGATATTCGATTTTTCCTCCTCCTTGCTTTTCAGAAACTTGGTAAACTCTCCCTGTGCCAACAGCGTAGTCCGGCAGAACTGCTCAAAGGTGAGACCGATACGTCGCTCTATCTCCGTACGTGTTTCGGTCGACTTATTCGTGAGCGGAGTACCGTCCTGCAAAGAAAGTGTCCAGACCACTTTCTGGATTTTCCCTCCGGCCTTGTTGCGTGCTCTTGCCACGCTCCACACGGCCCGCAAGGCATCTCCTGCCGCATCCGTAAACCACAGTTCCACTTGTGCCGACACACTGTCACGCCGCATCAGCATGCGTGAATCGTCAATGCTTACTTCACCCGTACCGGAAAAGCTGTCGCTCTCGTCCAGGTAGCGTTCATTGGCCGCCTGCTTCAAGCGCGGAGTGGTGTTATAGAGTGCCAGACACACCGCATCAAGCAACGTCGACTTTCCGGCTCCCGTCGGTCCGCAAATCAGGAAGATGGAATCCTCGCCCAGCGGTCCGTGCTCAAAATCAATGCACGCCTTCTCGATGGAGGCTATATTTTCAATAATCAGTTTCTGTAATTTCATGTACTATTCCTCCTCTTGACTTCGTACCCGTTTCACGGCTTCCTCCAGCATGTCGAGCATTTCCGAAGCGATGTCCCGCTGAAACTTGTCCTGATAATAGATGGCTGCTACCTGCGACGGAGAAAAAGTCTGCAAACGGTCTACGTCCAGCTCTGTAATCTCCTTCTGCGTTTCCACTACTTCCCGTTCCCATTTGTAGCGGCAGAAACGGCACTGCTTGCCACGGGTCAGCTCATAGGCCCGTTCCATGCAATAGGCCGGAGGTACGTCCTGAATACGGACGTGCAACTGCACGTACATTTTTTCCTCATCAGGGATGGCCTGCAACACCTCCAATGCCTCTTCCAGCGGCACGGCCTGCGAAGGCAGTACTTTTAAGGGCCACGCATTCCGCACCGGCAAGGTACGCACTTCGGCATAGCACCGTATGCAGCCAGTTCTACCAGACTGACGGAATGCCCGTAACTCTCGTCGAAGCTGACCGGAAGCGGGGAACCGCAATAACGGGCCCGTCCGCCGGACAGAGTTTGCGGAAAATGAATATGCCTAAGGCCAGGTAATCGTATCCCTCCCCCATCAGACGGATATCCGTGTATTCCATGCCGCCGCGTCCGTCGTCCTGTCCGGTAATGTCACTTCCCGTCAGGGCCAGATGGGCCATCAGCACCACCGGAAGATTTCTCTGGTTCCGTTCCTTCACACGGTTCAGCAAGGTTTGGATGAAATGAGATTGCCGCTCCTCACGCGGAACTTCTTCATCGAGCGCCGGAAAGTTTTGCGGATACACATGAGGCAGGCTATCACATAGCCTTTCAATTCGCCGCAACCGTTCTTCACTTCCACGATATGACGTTCCAAGTCTACCTGGCCGGCTTCGTCTCTTCGGATAGAACCCACCACGGTGACTCCAGCATACTTCCACAGATTCCGGTTGATTTCCAGCTTGGAACTGCTGTCGTGATTGCCTGCCGTGATGATAATCTGCATAGCGGGACAGGTTTCATGAAATTCCACCAGCGCATCCGTGTACAACCGCTGGGCGGCTGCCGAAGGACTGCAATAATGAAACACGTCGCCCGACACGATCAACGCATCGGGCTGTTCTGCGGCTACCCAATGGCACAACTGCCGCAGGAAGTCTTGCTGTTCTTCGCTGCGGTCGTATTCAAACAGTTGCTGCCCCAGGTGCCAGTCACTGGTATGTAATATTTTCATCCGTTTTACAAGGTTTTAGGAGGATAAAGGGTGTTCCACCAGGTCGGGTCATCCTGCAACCATTTGGCAAACCAGGCAAAGATGGTGTTCTGCCACTGGATGCGTTTCTGATAGTCCTTGATGTGATGGTCTTGTCCGTCTACCACCACCAGTGCCGTTTCACGTCCCAGCAGTTTCAGGGCCGTAAACATCTGGATACTTTCGCCCACCGGCACATTGGTATCTACCGCTCCATGCAGGAAGAGCAACGGAGTGTGTATCTTGTCGGCATTGAACAGCGGACTGTGGTCGACAAAGAGTTCCGGATTCTTCCACGGATAACTATTGGCTGCCGATACTTCACTGTAAGAATAGCCCCAGTAGCCTTCGCCCCAGTAGCTGGTGTGGTCGCTGATACCGGCATGGGAAATAGCTGCCGCAAACAAGTCGGTCTTTGTCTGGAGGTACTGCGTCATGAAGCCACCATAGGAAGCACCGATGCAACCGATTTTCTTACCGTTGACAAAGGAATGAGCTTCCACAAACTTACGAGTTCCTTCGATGATGTCGTCGGCCACATAATCACCGAACGTATTCACATGGCGGGCAGAGAATTCCTGACCGAAACCGGTCGCTCCACTCGGTTCTACCACATACACCACATAACCCAAAGCGGCATACGCATGATGTGGGTAACGGCTGGCAAAATTGCGGCTTGTGGGACTGCATCCGCCGTAGTAGTTGACAATCATCGGATATTTCTTGTTCGGGTCAAAATGAGGCGGCAGGTAGTAGCGTCCGCAAATGGTGTCCCCACGGGAGTTTACAAAGTCCCACGCCTTGCATTCACCCAGCAGCACATCCTTCAATTCCCCGTTCAAATCTTCTTCCAGTTTGGAGGCATCCTTCTTCAGATCAACCACATACAAGCGGTGAGAGTTGGACGCACTTTCTCCGTAGAACGACAACGAAGAGGCTTTCTCGGCCACAGAGAATCCCAATACCATTTCTTCTGGCACATTCACCTTCTCAATGTATTTCTTTGCCGGATTCAGGCGGAACAGCGCGATACAATCACGGTCTTCGGCGGTGAAGTACACACAATTGTCTACAGCCGACCATACCGTCTGCATCACGTTCGGATTGAACGTCCGGGTCAGCGGTTCAATCTGCTTACTCTGCAAATCCATCAGGTAAAGCTGATTGTCAATCATGCTCGGGGTCTGTCCTTCCTTCACATTCTTGCCGATGCCACCCAGACACTCCGGTGTACCGGCCAGCAATACCTGGCGGCCGTCGGGCGAGAACTGCGCATTGGTCAGAAAACCGTCATCTTTCACCAGTTCTTCCACCTGCAAGGTCTGCACATCCATCTTGTACACAGAGAACAAGGTGGTCGGCCGTTTTCCCATACGGTGGTTGGAAGCCATCATCAGGATAAAGCGTCCGTCGGAAGAGATGTCCGTAGCCCACACATTCTTGTAACCGAAAGTCAAAGGCTGGCATACACCTGTCTTCACATCAAAACGGGCCAGATACGTACGGTTGCGCCATCCCGGCTGGCGGTCGTCCGGATCAATGAATTCATAGATTTCCTTCTTCTCTTCCGGCCCCTTCTGTACGAGGGTAAACAGCAGATAATCCTCCGTAGGCGCTACCTGAAAGTTACCTTCCGGCAGATGGTTCACCCACACTTCCTCACGACCGGATACAGGGTCTACCGTCACCAGTTCCCGTCCGGATACCCCCTGACGTACATAATAATATTTCACGGAACGCGGCATCCAGTGCAGGGTTTCTCCCCGGGTAGCGACTACTTTTCCGGTCTTCAGTTCCTTTACCTTGGTCTGCGAGGTCGTTTCCCCACCTTCCTTTGTGACAGTGTACGACGTAATCAGGTATTTCCCATCGGCTGAAAGTTCAGTGCCCGTAAAGCGGGTACCATGCAGTACATCGGCCAATGTAAACAGACGGCCTTGTTCGGTACGCAAAGTAAACACCCCGTCCTGCTTGGCATCCAGGCTCACCTTCGGAACGTTCTTTTCGCCCGGCATGGAGAGATACTTGATGACCACCTGATGCGTAGCCGGATTCAGCGCCAGTGACGCATCTTCCACATGCTTGCCATCCACGTACACCTGATAGTGCTCAGCCCCTTCCACCTTCAATGACACTTCTCCATAGTGTGTATTCTCCAGTACAAAGCCCATCAAGTGCAAGGCATAGCCTGACGACGGAGACAGCTGGTTTGCCTGCTTCACCTCTGCTCCTTCAAGCAAAGAAAATGACACCGGCGTCTTCAGCAGCGACCCCGCTTTCCATGACTTGGAATTAACATCCACACTGTCAACCTGATAAGGCTGCATCAGTTCATACGGTCCTGCGTATTTAAACGAAGTGACCTCTATATTCTCGGCATTCACCAGCATGGTCCCACAAAGAAAACATGCTATAAAAAGTTCCTTTTTCATCTCTTTTTTATAGTTTATTGCCACAAACATAATCAAAAATCATCATTTTTTTGTTATGTTTGTAGAACAACTAACGAAACCGTTATGAAAAAAGAACTAAGTGTGTATGTCCTTTCCTTGCTGATGCTGGCAGGATGCAGTTCGGTACCGCTCACCGGACGTAAACAATTGTTACTGGTTTCAGATCAGGAAGTACTTTCTTCCAGCCTGACCCAATACAAGGACTATATCAAAAGTGCACAAAAGTCAACTAATGCCACCCAGACAGCCATGGTATTACGAGTAGGAAAAAACATCGCCACAGCCACAGAACGGTACCTGCGCAGCAACGGACTTTCGGCTGAAATCAAGGATTTCTCCTGGGAATTCAATCTGGTAAAGAGTGACGAAATCAACGCATTCTGTATGCCCGGCGGAAAAATTGTGGTGTACGAAGGCTGATGAAACTCGTATCGTCGGACGATGAACTGGCCGTGGTACTGGGACATGAAGTAGCGCATGCCGTGGCCAAGCACAGCAACGAGCGTATCAGCCAGCAAATGCTTGCCCAATACGGAGCGCAACTTCTGGGAGAAAGTCTCTCACAAAAGAGCGAGATAGTACAAGCCATCGCCAGTACGGTGTACGGTGTGGGAGCGCAATACGGAGTAACCCTTCCTTTCTCACGCAAGCACGAGACGGAAGCGGATTACATGGGACTGATTCTGATGACCATGGCGGGCTATAACCCTGACAAGGCCGTGACTTTCTGGCAGAAATGTCGGCAAGTTCAGGCGGAAAGGTTCCCGAGTTCATGAGTACGCACCCCAGTGATGCACGCCGTATCAGTGACATCCAGAAAGAGCTGCCAGCCATTAAAGCTAAATACCGCAAATAAAACTTTTATCAAGAAAACATCCATGAAGAAAGTCGCAATTTTACTTCTAATCGTGTCCCTACTAAGTAGCGGATGCGGAACGACGCAACCGGAACGTACCGGTGCCATTGTAGGTGGTGCTGCCATCGGAAATAGTTTGGGAGGTGCCATCGGTGGACTGGTAGGCGACTCCCGTCATGGCTGGAGAGGAAGCTACAGAGGTTCCGCCATTGGAAGCATTGTCGGTACACTGGCCGGAGCTGCTATTGGGGGTGCGCTGACGGCTCCTAAATCGCGTGAAGAAAACAGGGCAGACTATCCCATGGAACAGGTATACGCCGAGCCGGATTATACACAGTCTGCCTTCTCTTCTTTATACATCCGGAACATCCGTTTCATAGATAATGACCGCGACCATGTCATCAGCTCGGGAGAAAGCAGCAAAATCATCTTCGAAGTCATGAATGAAGGAAATGAAATTGCCTACAACGTGATTCCCAGTGTGGCAGAAATCAGCGGAATGAAACATCTGCATATTTCCCCTTCCATTCTGGTGGAACAGATTTTGCCGGGAAACGGGGTAAAGTATACGGCTACCGTCACTGCTGGAAAACGTATCAAAACGGGTACTGTGACTTTCCGACTGGCTGTGACCGATACCCGTGGACAAATGTACGATCAGAAGGAATTTACGCTGAACACAGCACGTTGATGCGAGTCTGAATCGCTATATCAAAGTAGACAAATGGAAAAAGAACAATCGTTATGCAAAGAAAAAAAGCGTGTGGAGCTGCACGAACCCAAACATTATAAGGTGATACTCCACAACGATGACTTCACCACCATGGATTTCGTGGTGAAGGTCCTAAAAATCGTGTTTTTCAAATCGCAGGAGGAAGCCGAGGCACTGATGCTGAAAGTACACCAGCAGCAATCGGCCACGGCAGGCGTCTATTCTTACGACGTGGCACAGTCCAAAGCACAGAAAGCCACCCAGATGGCACGTGAAGAAGGATTTCCTCTGCGACTGACCGTAGAACCCGAAGATAATTAAACAGTAAACAATCAATGAGTCACATCGAAAAATCTGTATATGTAGACAAAGCGCTGTCGTTTGCTCAGGGACTGGCGTTCCGTTATCGCCATGAATTCATTACTCCGGAGCATATTCTCAGCGCACTCTTTAACCAGGACCCTTTTGTGGAGGCCGTAGAAGAATGTTTCTGTCACATCCCGGTGATGGAAGAGGAAGTGGACGAATATTTGGCACAGAAAATGGAACAGGTGCCGGAAGATACCAACTATGAACTACAGTTTTCCGTACAATCAAACCTGCTGTTTCAGAATGCGTATGCCTTCGTGGAATCATCCAATGCCGAAGTGCTGGACATTCCTCACGTAGTACAAGCCATGCTACTGTTGCCGGAATCCTGGGCTTGCTACTTCCTGAAAAAACACCTGAAGGAACGGATTCCGGATTTCATCAGCCAACTGGTGGTCATTTATGGAGACGACCTTAGTCTGGATGAGAATGATTCGGACGAACCTCATGGTATTTCCAAGAATTTCATCACTTGCCTGAACGAACAGCTGGAGAATCACAATCCGCTGATAGGACGAGAAATGGAACTGGAACGTACCATGAAGTGCTGTGCCGGAAAGACAAAAACAACCCGCTGCACATCGGTGAACCAGGAGTGGGAAAAACAGCCTTGGCTTACGGACTGGCAGCCCGCATAGAAGCCGGAGAGGTACCCGAACGTCTGAAAGGAAGCCGCATTTACGAACTGGATTTGGGTAGTATGCTGGCCGGTACACAATATCGGGGCGACTTCGAACAGCGGTTGAAAAGTGTGATGAAAAGCCTCAGCGCAGAAAAGAAAGCCATTCTCTATATTGACGAGATACACAATCTTATCGGAGCCGGACAAATCGGTGATGGCTCGATGGATGCCTCCAACATGCTGAAGCCTTACTTGGAACAGGGAGACATCCGTTTCATCGGTTCTACCACTTATGAGGAATACAACCGTTATTTCTCACGCAGCAAAGGAATGGTACGCCGTTTCCAGCAAATCGACATTCAGGAGCCCAGCATCGATGAGGCTATCCGCATCATAGAAGGATTGAAGGAAAAATATGAGGAGTATCACCACGTAACCTATGAACCGGGAGTAATTGAGTATGCTGTAAAGGCCAGTGCCCGCTACATCAGCGACCGCTTCCTGCCTGACAAGGCAATCGACCTGATTGATGAGGCCGGTGCTTACCGCGAAATTCATCCGGCCACAGACGGCACAAAGACGGTGGACAAAAAACTGATTACCGAAGTACTTTCACGTACTTGTAAGATTGATGCTAATGCACTCAAGGAGGAAGACAACGCTTCACTGGAAGCATTGTACGAACGCATATCCGGACAAATTTACGGACAAGACGAAGCCATTCGTCAGGTAGTGGAGGCGGTGCAAATGGCCAAAGCCGGATTGCTGGACGAGAACAAGCCGCTGGCCAGTCTGTTGTTTGTCGGTCCTACGGGAGTGGGAAAAACTGAAGTAGCCAAAGTATTAGCCTCAGAATTAGGTATCTCACTGGTACGCTTCGACATGAGTGAATACATGGAAAAGCATACCATTGCCAAACTCATCGGTTCTCCAGCAGGTTACATCGGATACGAAGATGGTGCTTACTGACAGATGCCATCCGGAAAACACCCAACTGTGTGCTGCTACTGGATGAAATCGAAAAGGCTCATCCCGACATTTTCAACATCCTTCTGCAAGTAATGGATTATGCAGTGCTGACGGACAACAAAGGACGGAAATCGGATTGCCGCCATCTGATCCTTATCATGACATCCAACGCCGGTGCTCAGTATGCACATCAGGCTTCCATTGGTTTCAACAGCCAAGTAAGTACCGGACAGGCTATGCTTCGCCAGGTAAAGAAAACCTTCAAACCGGAATTCCTCAACCGTTTGTCGGCTTCCGTCGTATTCCATGACATGAGTCGGGAAATGGCTACGCAAGTGCTCGACAAGAAGTTGCGCCAGCTGGATGAAAAGCTGGCTCGCCGTCACGTCTGCCTGCACCTGACACCCGAAGCACATGAATGGCTGCTGAAAGAGGGTTTCAAACCGGAATACGGAGCCCGCGAAATGGACCGCGCCATCGCCGCCCACCTGAAACCGCTGCTCATGCGTGAAATTCTGTTTGGCTCACTGAAGCAGGGAGGTAACATCACGGTAACAGCCGAAAACAATCAACTGAGTATTCTCCAATAATTTCGATACCATGGTTTTCCAACTGACAAAAAGACTGGCTTTTCCGGACCCGCACTGGGGAGACCCCGACGGCCTGCTGGCCATTGGAGGCGACTTGTCCGTCGACCGCCTTATCCTGGCCTACTCCAACGGTATCTTTCCCTGGTATGCCTTCCGCGAGAAAGTCATCCAGTGGTGGTGCCCGTTGCAGCGTTTCGTCATCTTTCCGGAAGAGATTCACATCTCCCATTCCATGCGCACGCTGATGAACAAGGATAAGTATAAGGTAACCTTCAACCATGCGTTTGAACAGGTGATACGTAACTGCTCCAAGCTCCGCATCGAACAGGAAGGAGCCTGGCTGGGAGAGGAAATGATTGAAGCTTACATCCGAATGTACGAACAGAACCTGGCCGCCAGCGTAGAAGTATGGGAAGGCGACAAACTGGTCGGAGGCCTGTATGGAGTAACTTTGGGCACATGCTTCTTCGGCGAAAGCATGTTCTCGCTTGTACCCAGCGCTTCCAAGCTTGCCCTGATACGACTGGCCCAACTGCTCCATGCGCACGGAGGTACCTTATCGACTGTCAGTTTGAAACACCTCACCTCAAGTCAATGGGTGGCCGGTTCATCAGTTACGAAGAATATATGGAATGCCTGAAAGCAGAATAAAGCCCATCAAAAAAGTCCGATTCCCTCTTTCAAGAGAACCGGACTTTTTTATGATATTACTGTAAGTATAGCCAATTAGTATGCACGGGCAAACAAGACACGACGTGCAGAAGGTTTGCCAGTCAGCATATCCACACCCGGAGTCAGGCTTTCTTCATCTGCTTCGAAAGGCAGACAGCGGATAGTTGCTTTCGTTTCTTCCTTAATGCGGTCTTCTGTTTCCGGAGTACCATCCCAGTGAGCCAGGATAAATCCACCCTTTTCAATCTGTTCCTTGAATTCTTCGTAAGTATCTACCTTATAGATATGTTCGTTACGATAATTCAATGCTTTCTGATAGATGTTCTGCTGAATTTCTTCCAACAGGTTCTGTACATATTCTTCGATGCCGTCGCAAGAACGAGTTTCTTTTTCCAGTGTATCACGACGCATGATTTCCATCGTGTTGTTTTCCAGGTCACGACCACCCATTACCAGACGTACAGGTACACCCTTCAATTCATAGTCTGCGAACTTGAATCCCGGACGCTTGTTATCAGCGTTATCGTATTTCACAGAGATACCCATGCTGCGAAGTTTGTTGACGATACCTTCTACCTTGGCATCAATCTGTTTCAACTGTTCGTCATTCTTATAGATAGGTACGATAACAACCTGAATCGGAGCCAAATGCGGCGGAAGAACCAGACCGTTGTCGTCAGAGTGAGTCATGATCAAGGCACCCATCAGACGTAGATACACCCCATGAAGTAGCCCATACATAATCCAGCTTATTGTTCTTGTCGACGAACTGCACGTTGAATGCCTTGGCAAAGTTCTGTCCCAGGAAGTGAGAGGTACCACACTGCAATGCCTTACCATCCTGCATCAATCCTTCAATAGTATAAGTATCCAATGCACCGGCAAAACGTTCGTTTGCAGACTTCACACCCTTGATAACCGGCACAGCATGTATTTTTCAGCAAAATCGCCATACACGTGCAACATCTTCTGTGCTTCAGCTTCAGCTTCTTCGCGGGTAGCATGAGCTGTATGACCTTCCTGCCACAAGAACTCAGCTGTACGCAGGAACAGACGAGTACGCATTTCCCAGCGCATTACGTTTGCCCACTGGTTGCACAAGATAGGCAGGTCACGGTATGAGTTGATCCAGTTTTTATAAGTACTCCAGATAATAGTTTCTGAAGTTGGACGAATAATCAGTTCTTCTTCCAGTTTGGCAGCCGGGTCTACAATCACACCCGAACCATCTTCTGCATTCTTCAAACGATAGTGAGTTACTACCGCACATTCCTTAGCGAAGCCTTCTACGTGTTCAGCTTCACGGCTCAAATAAGATTTCGGAATCAGCAACGGGAAATACGCATTCACATGTCCTGTAGCCTTGAACATATCGTCAAGGATACGCTGCATTTTTTCCCAGATGGCATATCCGTAAGGCTTGATTACCATACAGCCACGCACAGGAGACTGTTCAGCCAAATCGGCCTTTACCACCAAATCATTATACCATTGTGAATAGTTTTCACTTCTCTTGGTTAGATCTTTTAATTCTTTTGCCATAACTTTATATAGTTATTTTATTCTTTAATATCAATTGAGAGTGCAAAATTAGTAAAAAAGATTTGTTTGCTCTTGATTTTAAAGCAGGATTTATTCAAAACGAATGGATTTTGCAGGATGAATGTGGCTTATCAGATAAGAAGGACCGACCAGCATACCTACCGATACCAGCAAGGTACACACGTTCAACAATACAATCCAACCCAAATGAAGTTCCACGGGCACTGCATTGACATAGTACGTAGCCGGATCCAACTTAATCGGCTCGAAAAAATACTGAATAAGACAACACGACAGCCCGATGACATTTCCCCAGCACATTCCCCTTCCGATAAGGAAAACAGAAAACGACAGGAATATCTGACGAATGGAAGCGTTGTCGGCTCCCAAGGCTTTTAGTACCCCAATCATCTGTGTACGTTCAAGGATGATAATCAGCAATCCGGAAATCATGGTAAAACCCGCCACTCCGGTCATCAGAATCAGAATGACCCATACATTAGTATCCAGCAAGTCGAGCCATGCAAAGATCTGAGGATAAAGTTCTTCTGAGGTACGAGAACAATAGATTGCCCCATAACGGTCTGTCTGCTCCTGAATATGACCACGAATGTCATCATTCACCGAATTCAAGAAACGATAATCCGACACAGCCACTTCTACACCTCCTACTTGGTCCGGTTCCCATCCGTTCAGACGGTTAACCGTATACATGTCAGTTATCAGGAAATAATCATCGAAAGCAGAGAAATTGGTCTGAAAAATCCCGCTCACTGTCAACCGGCGAGCACGTACATTGCCTTCTATGTAATAGGTATAAAGCTTATCACCCACCTTCAATGAAAGTTTGTCAGCCATGGAACGGGAAACCAGCACACGGTTGCTAGCCACGGAGTCCGTCAGTGCAGGAATCTCTCCTTCCTGCAAGTGTGCCTTCAGGTATGTCCAATCGTACTCCTGCGCCACCCCCTTCACAATCATTCCCTGAAAGTTATCAGCAGTCATGATCATGCCCGGTTTCGTAGCATAACGCTGTACATGGCTCACCTGGGAATATTCTGTATCACCGACAACAAGCTGTCGTTTGCCACCACCGGATTCATCTGGTAAAGCTGTGCTCCTTCTATACTGGAAACCACAATATCAGAGCCCATGCCTATCACCTTGTCGCGCACCTGATGCTTGAAGCCAATGACCACCGCCACCGACACAATCATCACAGCCAGTCCGATAGCAATACCGGCCATCGCAATGCGTACGGCCGGTTTTGATACTTCTTTCTCTCCTTCCCTGCTACGGTAAATCCGTCGGGCAATAAAAAATTTCCAGTTGCTCATCATTCATCCACCCTTCCCGGATAGGCCTCGAGCGCCTTACGCAGAATGAACAAAGCCCGTACCAGGTCTTCTTTCTTCAATACATAAGCCACACGCACCTCGTTTTTACCGCCGCCCGGTGTGGTATAAAATCCGCTGGCAGGTGCCATCATGACGGTTTCTCCTTCATAATTGAAATCAGACAAACACCATGCGCAGAATTTCTCGCAATCATCCACCGGCAGTTTAGCCACAGTGTAGAAAGCTCCCATCGGTATTGGAGAATAAACACCCGGTATACGGTTCAATCCGTCAATCAGACATTTACGACGTTCCACGTATTCATCGTATGTTTCGCGAGCATATTCTTCCGGTTCATCGAGCGAAGCCTCAGCTGCAATCTGGCCAATCAACGGTGGACTCAAACGAGCCTGACAGAATTTCATCACCGCCTTGCGCACTTCCGGATTCTTCGTAATCAGCGCACCGATACGAATTCCACATTCCGAATAACGTTTCGATACAGAGTCAATCAATACCACATTCTGTTCGATACCTTCCAGATGGCAGGCAGAGATTATAAGGAGAACCTGTATAGATGAATTCACGATATACTTCATCGGAGAAGAGGAACAAGTCGTACTTCTTCACCAAATCCCGAATCTGATTCATCTCCCGGCGAGTATACAGATACCCGGTCGGGTTATTCGGATTACAAATCAAGATACCCTTGGTGCGTTCATTAATCAACTCTTCAAACTTCTCTACCTTTGGCAAAGAGAAACCTTCGTCGATGGTAGTCGTCACCGTACGGATAACCGCTCCTGCCGAAATCGCAAACGCCATGTAGTTGGCATACGCCGGTTCCGGCACGATAATCTCATCCCCCGGATTCAGACAGCTCATAAACGCAAACAGCACAGCTTCCGACCCTCCGGTAGTAATGATAATGTCATCGGCATCCAGGTGAATGTCGTACTTTTCATAATATCCCACCAGACGCTCTCTGTAGCTTCTGTATCCCTGGCTGGGACTATACTCCAACACCTTGCGGTCAATATTTCGAATCGCATCGAGGGCCGCTCGTGGAGTAGGCAGGTCAGGCTGACCAATATTCAAGTGATATACATGAATTCCTCTCTCTTTCGCAGCTTCAGCCAAAGGCGCAAGCTTACGTATCGGCGAGTCCGGCATTTCAGTTCCTCTGATGGATATTTTTGGCATATTTTATAGTTTAAAAAAGATTCTGAAATGCAAAGATAAAGCGAATGTCGAAATTAAACAACTTTGTGCTCAGAAAAATACGTCTACTCCTTTCTTTTGAGAAAAAGGCCCCCCAAGTAAAGTTTAACGCCTTTTCAGGCATTTTCCAAGTCTTCTACCCAAAAAATCCGTATGTTTGCTATCGATAACCAAACACTCAAGCATTATGAACCTTTACCTAATTATATTTACAGCCGGCACATACAAGGTGGAGCAAGTCTACGAAAAGCATAAAGACCTGTTCGTGGAACTGGAAAAACATTTTACCCTTCACCTTGTCAACTATACAGACTCTGAAAGCATTCCCAGTCATGAATACAAAATGGCTTTCATTGCCAGCGGGGGCGTGGAAAATGCAGTGGTGCGTTTTTTCAGCATCCTGCCCTATCCCATCACCCTACTGACAGACGGCTTGAACAACTCACTGGCTGCCGCCCTTGAAATCTCGGCATGGATTCAGTCGAGAGACATGAAGGTCAAAATCATCCATGGTTTAGTGCCCGACATGGTAAATCAGGTACTTTTACATCACCAGGCATTTGCCGCCAAACGTTCCCTGAAGAAAAAACGCATCGGCGTAATCGGCACTCCGGCTCCTGGCTGGTAGCCAGCCACGTAGACTATCTGTTAGCCGGACAACGTTGGGGAGTGACTTACACGGACATCTCCATTGAGACCGTAGAAAAAGCTTTCCACGAGATTACGGAAGATGAAATAGGACCAGAAGCCTCTTTGTTTGCCCACCGCGCCAAAGGGATTCAGGAGGCTACTCCGGAAGAACTGCTTCGGGCCATGCGCCTGTACAAAGCCATCCGACGTGTATGCAAGGAAGAAAACCTGGACGCTCTTACCCTGTCCTGCTTCTCGCTGATCCAGAGCCTGAAGACCACAGGCTGCCTGGCCCTTTCTTTGCTGAATAACGAAGGAATACCTGCCGGATGCGAAGGCGACCTGCAATCCATCATGACCTTGCTGATGGTAAAAGAACTCATCGGAAAGCCCGGCTTTATGGCCAATCCTTCGTTTGTAGACCTTGACCGCAACGAAGTACTGCTGGCACACTGCTCCATTCCTACCAAAATGGCCGAAGAGTTTATTATCCGCAACCATTTTGAAACAGAAAGCGGCATCGCCATTCAAGGCATTGTACATCCGGGCGAAGTCACCCTCTTCAAATGCGGGGGAGAATGTCTGGACGAATATTATCTGAGTTCTGGACATTGCATCGAAAATACCAACATGGTGACCTGTTGTCGCACACAGCTAAAGGTACGCCTGGATAAGCCGGCTGACTATTTCCTGCATAATCCGCTGGGCAACCACCACATCCTGATTCAAGGGAATTACACCGACCTCATTCAGGAATTCATGCAACAAAACCGCTGCAAACCGAGAATTGACTGATTTTTCAAAACCATTTATTCTCTCATTCAATTTATAATCGTATCTTTGTGTGAAATATTACAAATTGAAAAGCAAGAAAAATTATGATGCATAATTGGTTTGAATGCAAGATCCGTTACGAGAAAGTAGCCGAAAACGGAATGAACAAGAAAGTAACGGAACCCTATCTGGTGGACGCACTCAGCTTTACCGAAGCCGAATCGCGTATTATCGAAGAAATCACTCCGTTCATCAGCGGAGAATTCACTGTATCCGACATCAAACGCGCCAACTATAGCGAGCTCTTTCCCAGCGACGAGGAAGCTGCCGACCGCTGGTTCAAGTGCAAGCTCTACTTCATCACCCTCGACGAGAAAAGCGGTGCGGAAAAGAAAACAGCTACCAACGTACTGGTACAGGCTGCCGACCTGCGCGATGCCGTGAAGAAACTGGATGAAGGCATGAAGGGCACAATGGCCGACTACGTCATCGCATCGGTTGCCGAAACCGCACTGATGGACGTATATCCCTACTCTGCAGAGCCTGACGTAAAACCGGAGTTCCCGGATGCAGACAAACGATAAACAAACACCTACCACACCATGGATATTCAGTCTAATTTAAAAGAAGTACGGGCACAACTTCCTCCCCAGGTCAGTCTGGTTGCTGTTTCCAAGTTTCACCCGAACGAAGCGATTCTGGCTGCATACGAAACCGGGCAGCGCATCTTCGGAGAAAGCAAGGAACAGGAACTGAGCAAGAAGCAGGCTTCCCTGCCCGCCGATATTCAGTGGCATTTCATCGGCCACCTGCAGACCAATAAAGTGAAGTACATCGCACCCTACATCGCCATGATTCATGCCGTAGACAGCTACAAGCTGCTGGCTGAAATCGATAAACAAGCGGCTAAATGCAACCGGGTGATACCTTGCCTGCTGGAAATCCATATCGCAGAAGAAGAAAGCAAATACGGATTTTCTTTTGAAGCCTGTCGCGAGATGCTGGAAACCACCCCGTGGAAAGAGCTGACTCATGTATGCATCAGCGGAGTCATGGGAATGGCCACCAATACAGACGACGAATCACAAATCATCAACGAATTTGAAAGCCTTCACCGTTTCTTTACCGAACTGAAAGCTACCTATTTTAAAGATTGTGACACCTTCAAGGAAATTTCCATGGGCATGTCGCACGACTATACGCTGGCTGTTCAGGCCGGAAGCACGATGGTGCGTGTAGGCAGCAAGATTTTTGGAGATAGAGTATATTAAAAACGAGAAGAATATGGCACAACTAAAAACAACTTTTGCAGGGTTAACTCTGAACAACCCGATTATTATCAGTAGTTCTGGACTGACTAACAGCCTGGCTAAAATTCAGAAACTGGAAGAAGCCGGAGCTGGTGCAGTAGTACTGAAATCAGTATTCGAAGAACAAATCAACATGCAGGCAGGAAGTATGCAGGGCTATGGCTCACCAGAAGCCGACGATTACCTGGGAGCATACGTAGCTCACATGCGCTGAACGAACATATCACCCTGATTGAAGACGTAAAGAAACACTGCAAGATTCCGGTAATCGCCAGCATCAACTGCTATAGTGACAGCGAATGGACTGACTTTGCCCGCCTGATGGAAGAAGCCGGAGCCGATGCACTGGAACTGAATATCCTTTCTTTGCAGACCAGCAAGGATTATACACCGGGAAGCTTTGAACAGCGTCACATCGACATCCTGCGCCACATCAAGAAAGTAATCCGCATTCCGGTTATCATGAAACTGGGCAGCAACCTGACTAATCCGGTAGCACTTATCAACCAGTTGTATGCCAACGGTGCTGCTGCTGTGGTATTGTTCAACCGCTTCTACCAGCCGGACATCCAGATTGACAACCTGACTTTCACTACAGCCAATGTAATGAGTTCACCTTCTGAACTGTCTGACCGCATCCGCTGGACAGCCATTGCTTCGGCAGAAGTTCCTCAGCTGGATTATGCGGTTTCAGGTGGCGTACACAACGGAAAAGGCGTTATCAAGTCTCTGCTTTCAGGAGCAGCTGCCGTAGAAGTTTGCAGCGTTATCTACCAGCATGGCAACCAGATGATTGAAGAGATGAAGAAAGAACTGGCTGAATGGATGGACGACAAAGGCTATGATTCCATTGCACAGTTCAAAGGAAAGATGAATGCCTCAGCCGCAGGTGACATCAACCCGTTCGAACGTACACAGTTCATGAAATATTACAGCAACCACGAAGAATAATTCTCTTCGCGGAAATGCATAAAAAACGGATTCCCTGACTTCGACGGTCGGAGAATCCGTTTTTCATTTATCTACTATCCGAACTTTATCGCTTCAACAAACCGATTTTCAGGTTCAGTTTAAAATAATATACCCCATTTTCACGTTCCAGGTAACCATACTTGTCTTTTTCCGTAGAACCTTTTTCCAAGCGGCTGTTCTGGAAAAGGAAATCGGCAAATGTCTGACGGAAGGCACGCTGGTAGCACAACACTTCCCCGTCACCCGTCACGAAAAGGAATCCCGCAATGGCAGAGTCTGTTCCGTTATACAGCTTTGCCGGACGAAGTCCCATGGCCAAAGCCAGCAGCAGTTCCTTCACCTTATATTCATAAAAGCCGTGCTTCGTAATCAGTTCGTCCTTTATCTTCAGCGGATTCAGCTTTTTGATTTCCTCCGTCAGTTCCGACACCTTCGTGATACCGTCCAACCACATCAGGCGTGTCATTTCCGCCATCAGTCGTCCCATGTGCAAATCAATCATGGACAGGTTGCTGCGGAAAATCTTATCGGCCACGTCACTGTACTTCAGTGCGCCTCCCAGACGCTCTATCATCAGCATACGGGATATGACATCGTCCTCCTCACCTTCCGCATTGATTTTGTTGACGGTCGGGGTAGCAAACTTCACACCTGTCTGCTCAAACTTGAAATTAGCGGTTCTCCCTCCGTCAAGCAACGGAATCATCATTCCCAGACGGGAGCGGACACAGAATCCGGTAAGCGGAGCATCTACCGAGTAAAAAGCCACGCTGAAATCCGTGCGGTCGTCCGTCTTGGCTTCCAAATCGAAAATGGCTACCTCATCCAGAAACTCCTCCACGCCATCGGGAGATGTGACATCATCCTCCCGGCTCTGACGAATCGCTGCATAAATAAGCTCTGCCACCGTAGCAAAGTCCTCACGAGGAATCCGCTTGTCTATATTCTCCCCTTTCAGGTGCACGGTATCTTTTTCCAAAATATACTGACGCGTACCGTCATGTTCTTCCCGCTGAACCATTGCCACCGGAAGACGGAGCGCTTCGTTCTTCTTTACATCAGGAGTACCGCCGTACACGTAACCGTCGGCCAGCAGCCGGAAAAACGCATACAGCTCTCCCCATTCTCTTTTCGTCGCTTCAAATGCCATAATCTGTCTATTTTTTAATTGCAAAGGTAGTAAAAGAAGCGTTAACAAAAACGTTTCTGGCAAATGCAAATTATAATAGATGTTATAAAACAGATTTTAAGGGGCATTTTACTTGCAGAGAAACAGAAAATGCGTACCTTTGCAATGTGTTTTCATAGTATTAGATTTAAGGTTAACAAAGGTTGGAGTTCAGCGGAACTCCTTTTTTATGCCCTTATTTTCCCTCCCCCAAAACGCTTTTGCGTTCGTATTAAAACGCAAGGACATTTCAACTAAAACGTAAGTACGTCTTACCTCAAACGCTTTGGCGTTTGAAACTAAAGACAAAAGCGTTTTCAAAAAGTCGATTTTACATTGAAAATTAGCCCGTCTTTTATACTTTTCTCTCTACTCCTTCTCTCATTGCAAAAGAAAAGAGTATATTTGTCACTTTAGAAGATTCATATCCTGCAAAAATAGGAGTGACAAGACCCAGTGAAAACCATTAAACAAAATCACGGCCATGAACATAGAACCTCACAATCTTATAGACCCGCTGCGCGAAAAGTTCCCGCACTTAATTCGCCACGAAAAATTGTACCGAATGATTCATCGCCAGCTAATGAAAAAATGGTTTCAATATTTTGTATTGTTCTTTATCATCAGTTCCATCTGCTCCATCATATATAGTTCCTTTGAGGAATCGGCTCCTTACCGTAACAGTCTGTATGCATTCAACTACCTGGCTTCCTTTATATTCACCATTGAGTATGGACTACGAATTGCGGCAGCTCCCGTACAATATGCCAGCTGTAACCATGCCTGGAAGGCACGTCTGCGCTACTTGTTCTCTTTTTATGGAATCATCGACTTCGTGGCAATTATCCCGTTCATGGTGATTTATGTGTACAAGGAAACCCCGCACGTACATCTTGTGGTACTGGCCTACGTACTGATTATCTTCAAGCTGATACGCTATTCACGTTCCTTCCAGATGATTGGCACCGTACTCCGGACCGTCAGAGAAGAGCTTGTTACGGCCTATACTGCCTGTGGCATCATGTTAGGCTTTTCAGGCATTCTGATGTACTACATCGAACGCTACGCACAACCGGAACCTTTGAAAATATCGGCGACGGATTCTGGTGGCAATCGTGGCCTTCACCACCGTGGGTTACGGTGACATTTACCCGATTACTCCGTTAGGACGGTTGTTGAGCAGTATCATCAGCCTGATTGGTATCGCCATGATTGCCATTCCTACAGGTATCATCAGCTCGGCCTTCATGAGCATGCTGATAGAAAAAAAGCAAAAAGAAAAAAACAATTCATCAATGTAATTTATGGAACAAGAAATCCAACTTAACGCACACAACAAGCAGGAGTATCCTCCTATGCATACCTGCGAACACATTATCAACCGCACCATGGTCAATCTTTTCGGATGCGGACGGGCTGTATCTGCCCATATCGAACGGAAGAAAAGCAAACTCGATTTTGCGCTTTCACAAGCACCTTCGGAAGACGATATTGCACGCATTGAAACGACTGTCAACGAAGTAATCGCACGTCACTTGCCTGTCACCACGGAATTCATCACACAGGAAGAAGCTACCGGACGCTTTGACATGAAACGACTGCCTGAAGGAGCTTCCGAGACGGTTCGTGTGGTACACGTAGGCGATTACGACGAGTGTCTGTGCATCGGGCTGCATGTAGAGAATACGTCAGAAATCGGCACCTTCAAGATTATCAGTCACGACTTTAAGGACGGTATCTTCCGGATGCGTTTCAAACTGGTTTAATACACGCACACCATGGGAAAGAAAAAGAGAAGTTCATCCACCGGCTCCCTGAAAGGCTTCATACTCCTGCTGCTGATTCTGGGTGGCGGTGTTTATTTCTATCAGAACCAGCAGAACCTGCCGGAAGCTAAGGAACTGACAAAGGAACTTTCGCACACACTGGAGAAGGCACAGAAGGAAGTAACACAACGCCTGCCGGAAAAGTCGCAGGACGAGACGGAAGCACAACCCTCGGCCAGCCGAATCAGCAGCAAACTGGAAATTCCCGTCATGCTGACCAAACGGGAAGAAATCAAGTTGCAGCGGACAGGGTACACCGTTTCATACAATAATTTCTACAAAACGCCCAACTGGGTGGCCTGGGAACTGACACGGCAGGAGACCAAAGGAAGTGAAGAGCGAAAGAACCGCTTCGTACCCGACCCGGATTTGCCCGAACCCCGTGTGGAGCATGACGATTATACGCGCTCTGGATACGACCGGGGACACATGGCTCCGGCAGCGACATGAAATGGAGCAAGAAAGCATGGAGGAATCGTTCTACATGAGCAACATCTGCCCGCAGAATCAAAAGCTGAACCGGGACGACTGGGAGATTTGGAGGAATTATGCCGCAGCTGGGCCCGGAAATATGGCACAGTGTACATTGCCTGCGGACCTATCTATGATAAAAAGCAACCCAAGCGCATCGGAGAGCATCGGGTAGCCGTGCCCGACCGTTTCTTCAAGGTGGTGCTGATTTATAACCGGAAAAGTCCCATCGCCATGGGCTTTCTGTTCGACAACAAGGCACATCATCAGGCACTGGAAAAATATATGGTACCGGTTGATTCCGTGGAAAAGGTAACGGGAATGGATTTCTTCTCTAAGCTCCCCGACGAGGTGGAGAACCGAATAGAGGCCGATATTCCGGCACTGCCTTCAGGAAGGTGAAAGCAGGCCGGAACTTCGGTTCACTCCTGTTCTTCGTTTTTGTATTCTTCAATACAAAAACGATTTATCGTGCAATGCAAAGAATCAAAATTCGTGCGGTAGGCTATGACCTTTATTGCCATTCCGTCATTGGCTTCCAGCAGATATTCATGAGTACCGCTTGCATTCATCCGATACCACATACCGTTCTGTCCGTAAAGTATCCGCAAAGTATTTCCCGACGTATACTCCCAGCTGATACGATGTTACTGCGGAATGTCGCCCAGCCAGTTTAAGAAACAAGCCTAAACCTTATTTTTAAAGGTTCACTTCCGTTACCACCTGTCCGTCGAAGAGATTAATAACACGGTCGGCAAAACCGGCATCATGCTGCGAGTGGGTCACCATCACAATGGTGGTGCCTTCCTTATGCAGCTCGGTAAGTAATTCCATCACTTCCCGTCCGTTCTTGGAGTCCAGATTACCGGTAGGCTCATCGGCCAGAATCAGCTTCGGCCTGATACTACGGCACGGGCAATAGCCACACGTTGCTGTTGTCCGCCCGACAGCTGCTGCGGGAAGTGCTTGGCACGATGTGTAATCCCCATCCGCTCCATGGCAGCCTCCACTTTCCGTTTACGTTCTGCCGAAGGTACGCCCAAATACAACAAGGGCAGTTCGATGTTCTCAAATACGTTCAGTTCATCAATCAAATTGAAGCTTTGGAACACGAAACCAATCACTCCCTTACGCAAGGAAGTACGTTGCGATTCAGTATAGCCCCCCACTTCTGTTCCGTTCAAGAAATACTTGCCTCCCGTGGGATTGTCCAGTAGTCCCAAGATATTCAGCAAGGTAGATTTTCCACAACCTGAAGGCCCATGATAGCCACGAACTCTCCTTCCTTCACTTCGATATTTACATTATTCAATGCCCAAGTTTCCACTTCATCTGTGCGGAATACTTTCTGTAAATTTTCTGTCTTAATCATACTTCAAAATTTTATTTTAATGATATTACTCTTGTTTTATACATTCTACCGGATTTACCCGACTCAATATCCAACCTTGCAGGCAGACAATGACCGCTGAGATGCCCCACACCACCAGCAACGGCCATACAAAGATACCAATTGAAAGCGGGGCACGGTACGCAAACTGCTCCAGCCAATGCAGCATGAACCACCAGCCGACAGGCATGGCCACTACATACGCCACTACAGCATAGATACAGAACGGCTTGTTAAGCAGCCAGATAATCTGCCCCCGTGTTGCTCCATGCACCTTGCGGATACTGATTTCGCGTATCCGCTGACGGGTGGCATACCAGGCAATGCCAAACAATCCGAAACCTGTCAGCAACAGCCCAATCACAGCATAGAAAGTCAGGATATGCGACAAAGAAAGCACTTTCCCGTTACGTGCCATAAAATCCCGGTGCATATCTGCATAACCGAAAGGTTGGTTAGGATTCATTTCATTCCATACGGCTTCTATCTGCTGCAAGGTCTCTTCACGGTTTTCCGGACGAAGACGCAGTTGCAAATAGAATCCTTTCTGCAAGTCACTTGCCGACAACAGCGTGATGACAAGAGGTGTTACCGCTTCTTCCAGCGAATTGACGGAAAAGTCGCGCACCACCCCTGCAATTACAGCCAGACTGTCTTTTGTTTCCGTATCGAACTCGCGCAAGGCATGCCCCACGACCTCCGTACCCGCAGGCACTAACAAGCGGACAAAACTCTCGTTCACTAGTACAGGAGAAGCCTGACGCTCCAACAGACGAGAAGGAGATTCTCCACTCAACTGTTCAATGCGCAAGGTGCGCAACAACGTGGAGTCGCCTTCCAATGTCAGCAGATTGGTACGCACTTCCTTCCCACCGGGACGCTGCACGTTCAACTGACGTATCCAGGCATTAAGCACCGAAGCCTTGGAAAGTGTCATGGATTCAATCCCTTTCACCCGTTTTTCCAGTTCCGTCTTGAAGGGGGCCAACGGAGCACCAAAGGCATCCCCTATCTCAATGCAGCCCTCGTAACGCGAAGCCCGCTGGCGGGTCAGTTCCATCTGGTTGCGTGCTGTCAGCGTAGCCAGTAACAATCCGGTGGAAATCACGAACTGCACTGTTACCAGTACCGCCACAAAACGCTGTTTGCGCCGGCCACTGTAAAGGGTGCGGTACTCCGTGAACGACAAGCGTGACAGGCGACAGCTGATGTACCATGCCGGTATTACCGACATCAACAGAATGAATAACAGCAACCACGGCAACATCTGACTACTGAAGAAGAACGTCATGGTCAACCGCGAGCCTAACAGGTCATTAAACAGTGACAGACAGTCATTGACCAGCAGAATGGACAAGCCGAATGCCAGCACCACCGTCAGAAAAGCATCCCCGAAAAGTTGCAGACGGATATTGCGCAAGGTAGCCCCCATCAATTTTTCCACATGAATCATACGCAGCTGTTGCAGCAAGCGGCTCAAACTCATGTTAGTATAGTTGCAGCAAGCAATGATCAGTATCAGCACGGCTGCCAGCAGACTGATATAGAGAGTCTGCACGGGTGTCTGACTAACGAAATCGAGCGTCTGCTGAGAAGAATCATCAGGAGTAGTGAAACAAATGGCGTCCAGCGGATCCAGGTAATATTTTGTCTGACCGGGCATCAGTGTAGGTACTTGTCCTCATTCAGCTTATCGGCCAGGTGACCCGCATCCGTACCCGGAGTCAGCTTCAGCAGTGTAAGTCCACCCCAGAAGAAATCAGGGTCGTGTGCTATCAACATGTCAAACTGCAGAAGCGATTGTTCGCGCTTCTTAAGCACTGCTACCACTTCGTACGGACGGACCTCTCCAAAGCGGAAATGTGCCTCCACCTGCTTCCCTACCGCTTGTTTCCCTCCGAACAGACGACGGGCACAAGCTTCACTTAATGCGACCTTCCCTGGTTGACAGAGTACCTGACTCAAACTACCTTCTTCCGTACGGTAATCAAAAAAGTTCGTCAGGGTTGTATCGGCCGACAACATCTTAAAATCACCTTCCACCTTCTGCTCGTTCACCTTGCAGTAAAGCAAATCCAGTTTCCCTAACCGAAGAAAGTTCTCTACCTCGCATAGCTTTGCTTCAGCTGCGGAGGAATCTCTGCGCCGGCAAAGGCCACTCGTTTCCCCTCCGTCATCGGGTCATCCTGCCGCAGAAAAAACATGCGGTCACGGTCCGGATTACGTCCTTCCAACCCATGCTCGTGCACGAAGTATGTCATCAGCAAATTGGTGCAAGCCAATCCCAATGCCAGACTGGCTACCGAAACAAGGAAAAACACCTTGTTACGCCACCAGCTTCGCAAAATCATTTTCAATACTACATTCAGTATCATAACACATCGTTTTTAGTTCATTTCTTATTCTGTCAGACGGATGCCTTCGATATAGTATCCCCCTTCCACGTGCTCGCCTTCCGAAAAGTCAAACCAGCGGGTATCTTTCGGCAGCGGAGCAAAATAGAGCGTGAAATCCATTTCTCCGCTATCAGGCATAAACACCTGCTCGCCTATCGCGAAACCTTCACTGCGCAGAAGCGGATAGTTCACCCCCTTGTCCGACATCAAAAAAGTCGCTTTGTCCAACCGAATCCAATAATTTGGAATATACCGTGCATGCACGCGAAGTACCGTAGCCGAGTCGGTCAACTCCACCTGACAGATGGTCAGCACCTCCATTTTTTCTGTTTTCTTCCGCGATGATGCACCAGTTTGTGACCGTCTTTCCATTCGATACGCATCGGCTGTTTGGGAGCCATCGAGCCTTTAATTTTCAGTTTCAGCCAACCTTTTGCATATCCACTCCAGCTGTCAACCACCTTTCCTTCCGGAGAAATCAATACAAAATGGGGAATTCCTCTGACACCATAACGAGCATACAGTCCGTTGTTCTCTTCCAAATCGTTCCAATTATTCCAGGTCATGGCATGCGATTTAGAAGCCTCTTCCCATCCCTTCCGGTTCTCAATGCTCAGGCTGATCACCTCCAGGCTGTCCTTGTACATTTCACTGATTTCCTTCAGTTCCGGTTGCGACATGATGCAAGGACTGCATCCCCGACTCCAGAAGTCCAGCAAGATGTATTTTCCGCGAAACTCAGCCAGGCGGTGAACCTTTCCTTCCAAGTCGTACATATCCGCATCGGCAGCTTCCTCGCCCACTTTCACTACAGTCGGCGGATTCAAGGCCAGATACACACTCTTCCCAATGGACGTTTCTTTCTGTGCGTCATCCAGCAGATTGTACAACTGCTGCACTTCTTTTTTATACGGATAATCTTTACGGAACTTAACCGACATCCCCATCCGATGCAATTCACCCATCCAGGCTGCATTAATCGGCGATTGTTTCATAATCGCAATATTATGCTGGGCAATCTGATCACTCAACTTCTCTGTCAGCTGTTGCAGACTGTCTGCTTGCGCACGGACCTGTTCTTTATTTCCTCCCTGCGCAGCCGACCTCATCAGTGCAAATTCTTGCATGGTCAACCGCTGAAATTCCTCCCATTCCTTATGGGAAGCCTGTATCAGCTGCTGCTGGAATTGCTGCTCCTTGACATCGCTCTCTACTTTCCAGGAGTAAATATAAGGATTCTCTCCTTGTATGAGCAGATGACTGCCAGGATTTACCCATAGTTCAAGCAACATGGGTGGGAATTTCGTATCATCACGTGCCATCAAGCCATAACCTTCCAGCTCGTTTCCGGCGGTAGTCAGTTCAAAACGGAATGTCCCGTTCTGCAGCGTATCGGTAGCTGCCATACTCCCCACGTTACCCTCTTGCTTCATCAAATAGAACACGGTTCCGTCGGGAATATTCTTCAACTGACCTTCCACCACAAATTTCTCCTGTGCCTGTGCCCCCAATGCACCTAAGAGCAGACAGGCTAATACTTGTTTTCTCATGGATATTTTCAATTTTAGGTTATTATACTACATTTATATCACTCCCGCTTGATTTCTTCTGCCGGATTCACCCGGGATACCTGCCAAATACGGAAAGCTACCGTAAGGGCGACGAACAAGGAGACACTCAGGAAGAGGCAAAAATAGAAAGCCACCCCATGCTGGAAGAACACCGTATACAAGGTACTAAACTGCCTCAACAAGAATTCAACCAACGCAAATCCCAACACAGCCGTCACCGTCAGTAAAGTAACATAAAGCCGGGCAAACAGCCAGACTATCTGACGCATTCCGGCACCGTTGATCTTTCGGATAGCCATCTCCTTCCGCCGATATTCCGTGTCGATGGTCACGGCTGAATACACGCCCAACAACGAAATCACCAGCACCACTACCGAAAAGAACAATACAATTCCGCGGAGCTTGAACTCAAGCGCCTGTGACTCACGGATGTCGTCCATGAACGTGCTTACCTTCACTTCCACACTTTCCGGCAACGTCTTTTTCAGTATCTTCCTGACCTCCTGAAAGACGGTTTCCGCCTGTCCTTCCTTACATTTTATATAGCAATGCCCACAATAATCATCGAACCCGCTCAGGAGGAATATAAATCCTTCACTATCATAATACACACTGGACACAAATGTCTGGCACACTCCTTTAACCGTGTAGGCATCTCCGTCAAAATTATAAAGCGGTTTCCCCATGATGTCCGTTCCGAGATGATGAGATAATGCCTCGTCTATCACCAAATCGGACGATTCACGCGGCGTATGTCCCGACCGCATCGGAATGTGCATGAAACGAAAGAAACCGGAAGTTATACGCATCACATTTACATCCACATAACTGCCTTTATTATCTTTCTCCGTATACATACCCGTACCGGAAACACCTCCCAAATAATTGATGTCGGCCGGAAGCACCTCTTCGACTCCCGACAAGTTTTTAAACTGATGTATCAGATCCTGCTTCTGCACGGCGTTCATAAAGGAAAAATCCATCGGAATGCTCAAAATCTGCTCTTTTTCCTCCAAGCTCAATGTCCCGAACAAGGTACGTCCCGTTTTATCCGATTGCAGATAAAGTGCCGCTGCCAGTGAGATAAAAACCCAACAGATGAACAACTGCACTCCCAACAACAGATTCCGCAGTCGTCTCTTTCCTCCCCGGTGCACACCGCCAGTCACCCCTGCATGCACCTGCATGCGACGTACCTTCCACACGACTATTCCACACACCCAAGCACATACTCCCAACAAACCAGCCAGATACTCAAGGCTCTGTACCATCAACAGAGAAGCGTCAAACTGCAAATACAATCCGGCCATTTCCAGTCTCAACCAGGGAGCCATCACCTCGATGCAGACACCGGTCAACAGGCCGGCCAGCAAAACCAACAAGGCAGACTGTGTAAACAGTTGGACGAAAAGACTGCCTCCGGACGCTCCCGCCACTCGCCGGATACTGAATTCACGCATACGAGTAAGGAAAGACCCCGCGAGCAGATGAAAGAAATTAAGCAAGGCCACCAGTAAAATCAATACCCCGGCTACCATTGTAGTCCATACCATCGTACGAAGTAGTCCCCCATTCCAGTCCCTATCTCCCATCAGATGAGCTTCCACCGCAAAACTTGTATCATGCATCCGATGCGTCTGTTCACTACGATAAAACCACTCATTGAGTTGCTCCGGAGTAAAACCCTCACGCAGCAACGCATACGTAAAGGAACTGATAATGGCATAACGGGCATCATTCTGGATGATTCCTTCCGAATCGTTGAGGGAAAACATATCCAGATGCTTCATAAAAGCAATACTGTTGTTCTCTGGAATATCCTCAATCACTGCCTGAATGGTATAAACCGCTCCACCGGTACGTGGAGTAGAATCCGGCGAAGTGTACAACCGGTGCATCAGTACCAGCTGTTTTCCTACCGCCTGTCGAATATCCCCATATACCCGGCGTGCCATACTTTCGCTCACGACCAATGAATTTGGCATCATCTTGCTCACTTCAGCCGAACCGCACAAAATCTTAGGAGTCAATACTTGGAAAAAGGAAGAATCCGTCTCTGCCACGGCGAAGGAATAAGGTAACTGCTTCCCGTCGGGCATCTCCACGTTGAAAGGCCGTTCTATCGGTGAATAATCCACCACACACAACGCCTCAATCCCATCCGGCTTTTGAAGACGCAGTTCCTCGGCCAACGTCGCAGGAGTACAATCCAACACCTTCTCTTCTTTCATGTCACGAATATTGAGTTCGGCAATCCGTTCATAGTTTGCAAAACAATGATTCATGCTAAAAGCATAACGGACTAAATACAAACAAATGCTGAAACACAGCAAGGCCACTCCCACTCCAGCCAACGCAATCAGGTGCTGTGTCTTGTATTTCCACAAATTGCGGAAGGCTACTTTCAAATAATGTGCAATCATTATAAGTTCATTCTTTTATTATTCACTTTTCATTACTTCACTCGGGTTGATGCGGGAAGCCTTGTTCACCTGCCAGAGCAACGTAGCCACGGAAATCACCGCTACTATCAGGAAGGCTGTCAGGAACAAACCGACCGTCACCGGAGCCTTCACCACCAAATCGGCGGTATAATAGTAGATGGCCAGCCAAGCCAGCGGCACTGCCACCACGGCTGCCAGCAACAGCATCCCCACGTAACGGCGGAGCAACAGTACATACAAGTCTTTCAGCATGGCACCATTCACTTTGCGGATGGCAATCTCACGGTAACGCTGGCGGATGTCGAACAAGGAAATACCCAACAGGCCCAAACAGGAAATGACAATGGCAATAAAGCAAAAGCCGAGTAAATGGTAGCTACCTGCTGATCGGATTTATACAACTTCTGCACATCATCCTTCAGCAACGAATACTGAAAGTTTTCCGTCCCATATACTTCCCTTTCCAGCTTCCGCAGATAATCTATCACCTGAGAAAGTTTGCCCGGCTGACATGCTATCTGATACACGTCTCCCCGCATAGTAGGAGAAACCATGAACAGCATGGGACGTACCCCTTTGGAGATATGTCCGCTATAATAATCCTCTATCACTCCTACAATGGGACGGGCCGGCAAATCTGGAACAAATTCTTTCATACGGAGATCCAACACGGTAGCTCCCTCTAAAGAGGTGTATCCCAAAGCCCGCAAAGCCGCCCGATTCACCACAAACCCGTCTTCTTCAACGGGCAGTTTCCCTTCCACAAGCTTCAAATTGAACAAGGTAAAGAATTCGGAAGTGGCAAAATTCTGATTCAATGAAACGGCTTCTCCCTTCGCATTCTGAAACTCCGCCGTATAGTCGAAATCCAAAATGGAATACAAACCAGCTGTCCAGTTCACGATATCCGGACATTTGCTCAACGCCTCATCAATCTGAGCAACCCGCTGCTTCCGGGCCTGTATCGATTCATCGGTATAAGAGGCATAGTCAGTCGACTCATATACTAAATTGGCATGAATCACATTTTCCACCTGAAATCCCGGTGGAGTATTCAACAGCAAGTTGAGATGACGATGGAAGAACAAAGCAAGGACAACCAGTACAATGGTTACCGTATATTGCACGAACAGGAATCCCTGACGCAAGCGTATTGACTTCCGGTCATTCCCCGAACGAACCAGCGACATGCCCAACGGGGATTTCCAGCACCGAAGTACCGTGCATAATGATATGAGCAACGGCAACCACACCAAAAGAGACAATGACACCCATACATCAAACGTCCCTACGGTAAATACCGTGTCAAACAAACGGTTGACAAAAGGTTGGGCAAGTTCCACCACCGTCCAGGCCAGCAACAACGACAAGACCGACAGCACCAGATTCTCCCAGTACACCAACATGAAGAGAGGACGGAAGCCTGCTCCCCACACCCGATGAAGCAGATAAATCCGCAATCGCTTGCCCAACAGCACCGCATACAAATTGATGTAATTAAGCAGGCCGATAAAGAATATAAAGATACACATGGCCGACAAGACATACAACTGAGCCCGGTTGCCCGACACACACATCGTAGGAGAAGTGCGGTACAACAAGCGTGACTCCCAATATACATCCTTCAGTGACAGGAGAGAGAAAGTGTACATGCTGCCGTCACCCACCTGCGTAGGACGCAAGATTTTGCCTGCCTCATTTAATTTCTGAATATCCGCTCCTGGCACAAAACGGACAAACTCCATGGGCATTCTTTCCCAAAGTGCTCCAGGCATTTCAGAAAGAATGGCATCTACCTGCAAGATAGACTTATTTTCAGGAGTAGCGAAGATTCCAGATACCGTCACTGATTTCCCAGTAGACAGAACAAAGGTCTCTCCAATGGGATTCTGCTTGCCAAACAACTTATGTGCCAGGTGCTCACTCAACAAGGCCATCCCTGGCTTTGAAAGGGAAGATTCTCCTTGTAACAGCTGATAACGGAACAGTTTCAGAAAGGTCGTATCGGCCACTATCATATTTACCTGCAAACGATTGTCCTTGTAACGTATCATGTCATGATCCAGCAGTGTGACCCGTGAACGTTGCATGACCAGTGACGGGTCTACAGCCAGCGTATCACCATTCAATGTGGAAGAAACCAATGCATCGTTCTCGCCAATCTGACAACGAGACACATACACATTTTCCCGGTCCACACAATGGGTATCAACCGTCAGTTCCCGATGGATGTATCGAAGCAAAATGATGCAGCAAGCCAGACTGAATGCCAGCCCCAACAGATTAATCAGTGTGTACGTCCGTGCACGGAGCAGGAAACGTAATGCATAGCGTAGTGTGTTCATATAAATTTGTTTTTTTATTATTCACTTTTCATTACTTCACTCGGGTTGATGCGGGAAGCTTTG
>ENA-OQBJ01000094-OQBJ01000094.1-human-gut-metagenome-genome-assembly--contig:-NODE-94-length-44367-cov-3.546225_pt1 | contig 44367 bp, 62 predicted proteins | sample MGYA00242743_ERZ504545 | MGnify/ENA primary metagenome ERZ504545 (study PRJEB26092, sample SAMD00036252) | human gut metagenome | host: Homo sapiens | study: EMG produced TPA metagenomics assembly of... | reverse complement strand
CGGACTTGAAGTACATGGAAGCGCTTCGCCTCGTGTTGCAGGAGTTTGCGGAGCAGCTTCGGGCAGAATATCCGTCAGAAGTCTTGCTGGTCGAATCGCTCTTGGAACGATTCCTGAACGATCTGCCCGCTCTTTGGATGAGTCGTCTGCGTGCACAGAAGTGTGCGTGAATGGCTTTCGACATTCAGTTCAAGCTGATTTATCAAGGCATACGGGATGTTTTCCGTGTGCGAAGTTTGAGTCAAATACAATTTCTTATGAAATCAGACGGTGCCAGTGAATCATCGCTTCGTCAGAATCGGGCATCTTCCGGCTGCGGAGCGGCCGATCTTCTTTCGTTCCTGTCATGGTGACGGCCGCCGGGTCTGCCCCGGCCGGGGTCTTTGTCTTTGTCAAAGCGGCGCTGCCGGTGCTCGTCGAAGTGATGGTCCCGGTCATTATCGTCTTTGTCAAAGCGGCGCTGATGGTGCTCGTCAAAGCGATGGTCCCGGTCATTATTGTCTTTGTCAAAGCGGTGCTGACGGTGCTTGTTAAAGCGGTGTCCCCTGTCGTTATCGTCTTTATGGAAGCGGTGCTGGCGGTGTTCTTTCAGGCGCTGGCTTTCCTCTCTGTCATGGTGATGGAGGGAAGGGGCTGTTTCACTGTAAGCGCTGCCTTCATTGGCGTCACTTGTTTCCCGGGGACGGGAGACAGGATTTTCCTTTTCTTCCTTCAGGCTTATGAATGACAGGGCCTCTGGAATTTTCCGCATTGATTAAAGCGATGCGGTAGTCCCGGCCTGTATTGGATACGGGGCCGGCAGGTTCGGCAGCCTGCAGGGAAGCGGCGGATACATCATTTCCCAAAGCGGCGCCGGCGGCAGAGAAGGAAATCAAAAGAGCTGCGGCTAATATGGTTCTTTTCAGGTTTCTCATAGTAAGACCTCTTTTGAAGTAGACGGTAAGTCTATCTATTACAGACGGTGCCAGGTCATGCCGTCATCATCTTCTATGTTCTTCTTTTCAGGATTTCCTTTCTTTGCATCCCTTTCTCTGGCTTCCGGATGCTGTTCATAGTACTTTTCTTCCCAAGGTTTCAGCTTGCGCTGAGGACCCTGGTCTTTTTTATCTCTCATTTCTTCCCGGTCTTTCTTATCCTTATGGACCTTCTCTTTCCTTTCTACATGTTTCTTTTCCTTGTGCACCTGGGGACGGCCGTTGTCCTGCTGCATTTTCGGCGGATGTCTGTAGTCTTCTGCGGAAGCGGTGCCGGCAAAGAAGAAACCGCCTGCCAGTGCCAGGCCTGTCATGGAAGCATGATGAGTGCGTTTAATTTTTTCATAATAGAACCTTCCTTTCAAAATGGATAAATCTGTCCGAGGGAGTTTCCCTGAAAACCCCTCACTTTATTCTGGGGATATATATAAATCAATGGACGGGGCTGGTATCCCCGCCATGATGGACGAAGGATTACTCTTTATCGGGTCCCTTTGCATCTTTCTGGCGGTCCTGCCGGTTATCGGGCATATCTTTCCGGTTCTGGTCCATGGCATTTCTGTCGTGATGGTCTCTCATATCTTCCCGCAGGCGGTCGTTGGAAGGAATCTTCTTTGTGTCCTTCCGGTCCTTTCCCCAGCGGTCAAAATTTTCCATCATCCGGGGCCCGTTGTCCGCCATCCAGCGGTGGTAGGCGGGCAGGTCATTGATGATAAAGGAAAAGGTGCCCACCATGAGCGATATAATGGCAAGAACAGAAGAAATGATGATTTTCTTCATTTTGTTTCACCGCCTTTATCATGGCCGGTGCCAATCAGGCTCGTTTCAATGGCCCGGCTCCCTTCCCTGGCGATAAGGTAGATGGAAAGGGCTGTAAAGATACCAAAGCTTCCGATGGAGGCCAGGGTAAGGAAACTGAACCGGGGCAGCGGAGTCATGCCGTGGAAAGGAACCAGATTGGTGGAGAAGAGGCCTATCACCAGCCCGCAGCGGCCAGGACCACGATGGCCATGATGATGCCGGCTGCTGTGAGAAGGCGGGCAGTCATGCGGGCTGTGGCTTCCGCAGCTCCGGGGAGCCGGGGACTTACGGCATCCCAGGTCTTTCCCATTTTGTCCTGGGCGTCTTTGGCCATGTCCAGGGCCCTGTTTTTCAGCGGGCTGCCTTTGGCCTTTTCATCCACCACTCCTTCGGACTGGAAGGAATTGTAGATATCCTTCGGACTGCCAAGTTCTTTGGCGATTTCTTCCTCCGAAAGGCCTCTCTTTTTTCCCTCTTCAAAATGGGATTCATAATCGGCCAGGATTTCTTCTACCTCTTCGGTTTTTGCATTTCGGAAATAGTAGCGCAGGAGATCTAAAAATTCTGTTTCATTCATGGATATCGCCTCCTTCTTCCAGTATCTTTTTGACGGCTTTTGTAAATTCGGTCCATTCCCTGAGGGATTCTGTGAATTCCTCCCGTCCGGCGTCGGTGATGCGGTAATATTTTCGGGGAGGACCGTTATGTGATTCCGCCAGGTAGGTATCTACCAGGCCGTCCTTCTTGAACCGGTTCAGCAGGGGATAAATAGTACCCTCCGACATTTCAATGTATTTTGAAATCTCCGTGACCAGCTCATAACCATAGTATCTTTTCGCCTGAGCATAGATAGAACCACAATTTCCATGACGCCTTTCTTCAGTTGGATGTTCATGGCTTTTCCTTTCTGAGGAATCCGGGGTTCTTAAGAGGAAATCGGCCTGCCGGCGATTGAACCAGAAGTCAATTTCTTCGTTGATAACAATATATCACAAAGTACTTTGTAATGCAAGGTACTTTGTGAAACAAAATGATATATCTGCTAAAATCATGAAAAGGGCTGATTATGCTAAATCTGCAATGCTGCTTGTTCCCTGTTGACGGATGGAAGGAAATCATGTATCATCATAGCCATATCAAAACCAGTACATGCTGTGAACGAGAAGGAAACAGACAGGAAGCTTCAGAGAGCCGGCGTATGGTGAAAGCCGGTGCGGAAAATCTGCGGACTATCACTCGTGAGCTTCCTGATTGAAAGAATTTCCGTAAATCAGGACGGAAGTCCCCGTTACAGGACAGGCCTTCAGAGTATAATGCAGGGTGGTACCGCGATTTCGCCCCTGTCCCATGGTGGACAGGGGCTTTTTGTTTCCTCCTTCCTATGCCTGGCGGCTGAGAGATAAACCGGAGTGGTACCGCGCCATGCGCCTCTGTCTGATATGTCAGATAGAGGCTTTTTTTATGGCTCCTCCGGGAAGAGTGAAGATTGCACATGTGCTATTTCATCCAAAGGAGAAATGAAAATGATGGACTGGAAAAAAGGACTCAAACTGGCAGGCCTTGGCCTTATGATGACAGCTGCATGTGCAGGACTTTCCGGCTGCGGCGGAAAGGGAGAAGGACAGGGCAGCGGAAAGACCGCTAAGGTAGGCTTTATCAACGGCGTTTCCGGCGGCGTGGCTTCCTACGGCCTGGCGGAAAAAGAAGGCTTTGACATGGCGGTGGATGAAATCAACAAAGAAGGAAAAATCCACATGGATGTGGAAATGGTGGACACCAAGGGCAATGTGCAGCAGGCGGTGGCGGCGGCCCAGAAGCTCATTGCCGCCAAAAAAGTGATCGTGGTGGGACCTTTGATTTCCGGTGAATACAAGGCGGTGGGGCCCTCTTCCAGCAGGCGAAGATTCCCCTTCTGGGTGTGGCCACCACGGCGGAAGGCTTATGGATATAGGGGACTATATGTTCCGGAACTGCGTGCCGGAATCGAAAAATATCCCCCAGACTGTTGAGAAAACCCATAAGCTCCTGGGCTATAAGAGAGTGGCCGTGCTTTATTCCAACAACAATGAACACCAGGTGTCCGCTTACAAGACCTTCAAAAAAGCACTGGAAAAGGAGGCGTGGAAATCGTGCGACAGAAACCTTTGCCGATAAGGACACGGACTTTTCCGCCCAGCTCACCAAAATCCACAATGCCAATCCTGATGCCGTGGTGGTGGCAGGCTACTACCAGGAAGGAGGCTCATCCTTAAAAAGATGAGGGATCTGGGCATGAACCAGCCGGTACTGGGAGACAACGGTTTCATGTCTCCGGAACTGGTGAAAATTGCAGGTCCTGCAGCAGACAATGTGTACGTATCCTCCATGTGGTCCCCGGACAGGGACTCCGAGGCTACAAGAAAATTTGTGAAGGACTTCCGGGAGCGGTATAATCATGACCCCGACAACTTTGCCGCCTGCGCCTATGTATCGGCCAAGCTGGCAGCCAAAGCCATGGAAAATGCAGGCACCACCACGGATTCCAAAAAGGTGCGGGACGCCCTGGCCCATATCAAAAACTTTGAAAGCGCCGCTGGCCCCATGACCTTTAACAACTCCGGGGACCCGGAAGTGGACCTGGTGCTTCTGAAAGTGGAAGACGGGAAATATAAGGCAGTGAAAGTGTAAGGAATCACTGCAAAAAAGGCAGTGAAGGAATAACTGCTGTTTCTTCACTGCCTTTTTCTATGAGGGCTTCCTGCGGGGTGGATGACCATGTGTATCACTGTCATAGGAAACTTTTCGCAACCAGTTTCCCGCCGTCATGAATGACAAAAGTGTATCATGCTGCCATGGGCTACACCGTTATGGAAATGGCTGTTTCCGCATCGATGGCTTCACCGTCGGGATTTCTGGCAGGGACAAAGGTCCACTGGCGAAGGGAGCGCTCTATATAGGAAGAAAGGATTTTGAAATCCTCGCCGCTTAAGGCAGGCCCTTCCTTTTCAATCACCGGCGGGGCGCTCATTTTTCCATTCCGGTCTATGGAGAGCTTCACCGTAAAGGAAGGGTGATCGGATCTTTCGGCGGCCTGCTCTTCCTTTTCCTTCATGTCTGCCATCACCTGCTTTTCCGGTGCCGGCGGCACGGATACCATGGCTGACATGAAACGGACGGGAATACGGACAGTCAGGGGAATATCCTTATCTCCCCGGCGGGCGGGACGGAAGGTCCAGGATGCAGCAGAGGAAGCGGCATACTGGTCCAGGACCAGGAGGATGAGCTTTCAGCGATTTCCTCATGGGTGACGGCACCGTCTTCATCAATGGAAAGAATGAGCACCGTAGATGCTGCATGGGGCAGCTGGGAGAGGGCTTCGTGGACAGCGGCGGACTGCGGCAGCATGGGAGTTGATTTCACCGAAGGCGGCACCATCTGCTCTTCCGTTATGGGGCTGCCTTCTTTATCCAGATACACGCCTTCTTTGGGAAGGGCGGCAGAGGCGGTCAAGCCCAGGGTAAGCAGGAGAGACAGGGAGATGAGGATTTTTTTCATAGGGGCTCCTTTGACAGATTTGCATTCTGACTCATGTAATATACATTTTACACATCAATTTCTCCATTTATTTTAATAAATAGGAAAGGGAAGCGCAACCGGTTTTCTATCTGCGTGGTACAATCATGGCAGATAGTACAAGGAGATGATGCAAAGGAGGCCGTCACGAAGAGAGAGGATATGGAAGAGCTCATAAAGGAGGCCCGGAGGGCGGGGCAGATAATGAAAATGGTGGATGTCACCCGGGTGAAGCGGCAGGCCGCCTGGGGCCATAAGCATTGAAAAGAGTGCTGCGAAGAAGGGAGCTTCTTCACAGCACTCTGTATTCCGGCGCCGAAAGGCACCTGCTTTCTAAGCCTTCTTCTTATCAGAAGAGGGCTCTTTTTTTATGAGGGAAAAGCCGTAGTCCAGCAGTTGGGCCGCTTCTGTAAACCGGCTGTCCATATCCCGGGAATGCATGATGATGACGATGAGCTCATGATTGTCCCTGATGGCTGAGGCAGCCAGGCATCCGCCGGCAGCGCGGGTGTAGCCGGTTTTGATGCCCGTGGCGCGGGGTAGGTGTAGAGGAGTTCATTGCTGTTTTCACAGGTGAAGATTTCTGCAGGGCGGATATATCGGATCTGTTTCCTTTTGGTAGAAACGATGGAGCGGAAATTTCGATTTTCCATGGCGTATCGGGCAAGGCGGGCCATGTCCTCGGCGGTGGAATAATGATTTTCATCAGGCATGCCGTTGGCGTTGACGAAATGGGTGCCGGTCATGCCGATATCCTTTGCTTTCTGGTTCATCATATCCGCAAAGGCCGGAAGACTTCCGGCCGTGTTTTCTGCAATGGCCGTGGCGGCGCCGTTGTCGGAAATCATCATCATCTGGTTTCGGAGATCCCCCAGAGAGAGCCATTCGCCGCCGTTTAGGGCCGTAGATTCCACGTCCGCTGCCTTTGGGCTCACAGTGACGGTTTGATAGGTGTTTCCCTTTTCAAGAGAAAGAATGCAGGTCATGATTTTGGTCATGCTGGCAGGATACTCTCTTTTGGTCCCGTTTTTTTCGTAGAGGAAACGGCCGTCAGAACCGTCCATAATGACTGCGGCATCGGCGGTAATGTCCGGCGCTGCCGCATGGAGGGGAGAGCAGGATATACAGGTGAAGGTGAGAGCCAGGAGGAACATTTTATATGTCATAGAAACCTCCCGTCAGGACTTTGTGCCGAAGAAGTTCAGCAGCACACAGCCTGCAATAATGAGGAATATGGCCAGCATTCCAGTGGCCGTCAGCTTCTCGCCGAAAAAGAACCAGGAAATGAAGGTGGTGGCCAGAATGCCTACACCGCTCCAGGTGGCATAGGCCAGCGCCAGGTTCAGGGACGTAAGGGCCGGGAGAAGGAGAAAAAGCAGAGGCCGTAGGAACAAGCATGCCAGGGTGGGAAGGGGGAGGGTAAAGCCATGGGACATTTTCAGGAAGGTAGTGCCGGTGAGCTCCATGGCAATGGCAAAGAACATGAGAAAATAGGCCATGCGGAATTCCTTTCAAGTAAAAAGCCTGCACCTTCCGGCGCAGGCCTGGATAGTAGAAATCAGAGGAAAATATACTTCAGAATGAAAATCACAGTGAGTGCCATCATGAGGGCGCTTACCTTGCTTCTCCGTCCGGTGAGGAGGTTAATCAGGGTGTAGGTGATGGTGCCGAAGGAAATGCCTTCTGCAATGCTGTAGGCAAAGGGCATGGCAATGATGGTGAAGTAGCAGGGAATGGCTTCGGTGGGATCATTGAAGTCAATGCCGGTGACAGCGGTGAACATGAGGAATCCTACGATAATCAGGGCCGGTGCGGTAGCAAAGGCAGGAATGGCCATGAACACAGGGGAAAGGAACATGGAAAGAAGGAAGAGCACTGCCACGGTGACAGCGGTGAGGCCGGTGCGGCCGCCTTCGGAAACGCCGGAGGCACTTTCCACATAGGTGGTGGTGGTGGACACGCCGAGCACAGCACCTACGGAGGTGGCTACGGCATCTGCCATGAGGGCACCCTTGATATGGGGCAGCTTGTTGTTCTCATCCAGCATATTGGCTTTGGAGGACACGCCGATGAGGGTGCCGATGGTATCGAAAATATCGACAAAGAGGAAAGCCAGCAGCACCACTACGAAATTGAAGGTGCCTACCTGGGAGAAGTCCAGCTGCATGAAAATGGGGGCCATGCTCTTCGGTTCAAAGGCGGAAAGGCCGCCGGAGAAATTGGGGAGGGTGCTGAATGCGCCTACGGAAGGATCCGGCACATAAAGTCCGGAGATTTCACAGAGAACGCCCAGAAGCCAGGTAAAGAGAATGCCCCAGAGGATATTGCCTCTCACCTTCTTTACCATGAGGATAGCCGTGAAAAGAACGCCGATAATGGCCAGCACCACTGTAATGCCGGTGGTATGGAAGGTGCCGGCGGCCATGGCCTGCTTGAAGGAAAAGAGGGAAATCTTGGTGGCAGGATTGGCCACGATGATCTGGGCAGAGCCTAAACCGATGAAGGCGATGAAAAGGCCGATGCCTGCAGATACGGCTTTCTTCAGATTAATGGGGATGGCGTTGAAGATGGCTTCACGCACATTGGTGAGGGACAGGACGATGAAGATGATCCCTTCCACAAAGACCGCAGCCAGTGCCATTTCCCAGGAATAGCCCATCTGCTTTACTACGGTAAAGGCAAAGAAAGCGTTGAGCCCCATGCCCGGTGCCAGGGCAAAGGGTAATTGGCGAAAACGGCCATGAGCATGGTGCCCAGGAAGCCGGCCAGGGCAGTGGCAGTGAGGACGGCGCCCTTGTCCATGCCGGTGGTACTCATGATAGAAGGGTTGACGGCGAGGATATAGGCCATGGTCATAAACGTGGTAATCCCTGCCATGATTTCGGTCTTTACGGTGGTGTGACTTTCCGACAGATGGAAAATTCGCTCCATGAGACCTGCATTGTTTTCCATGAATAAGCTCCTTTCGTGTTGAAAAGTATTCCGGCGTCTGGAAAAATAACGCCATAGAACATTTTTTACGCTCTTATTATATGATTTTTAACAGCTTGAATCAATGAATTTTATCTATTCATGGAATGCAGATATATCATTCTTCCATGAGGAAAAGGAAGTCCTTGGCTTCCTGTGCTACAATAAAAAAATAACCGGCAAAGAGCCGGCGGAAAGGGAGTACATCATGAGTATATGCAACCTGTGCCCCAGGGCATGTAAAATAGAAAGAAAAATATCGGTAAAGGATAAAGGAAATGTGGGATACTGCCGCTCCGCCATGCTTCCCGTCATTTCCAGGGCTGCCCTCCACCATTGGGAGGAACCCTGCATTGCAGCAGCCGGGGCGCCGGCACCGTTTTCTTCGCCGGCTGCAACCTGTCCTGCGTATACTGCCAGAACTATGAAATATCGGAAATGAGAAAGGGCATCGAAGTGTCCGTGGAGCGGCTTCGGGAAATCTATTTCGAGCTTATCGCAAAGGGGGCCCACAACATCGACCTGGTCACCCCTACCCACTACACCCATGCCATTTTCCAGAGCCTGCGGGACCCGCTCCCCGTGCCGGTGGTATACAACTGCGGCGGCTATGAAAGCGTGCACACCGTGGCCTTCCTTAGAAACAAGGTGCAGTGTTGGCTGCCGGATCTGAAATATGCAGACAGCATCGCTGCCGCCCGCTACAGCGATGCGCCGGACTATTTTGAAAAGGCCACCGCCGCCATTGAGCAGATGTTCCGCCAGACCGGTCCCTATGACATAGACAGCAGCGGCATCCTCAGGAAAGGCGTACTCATCCGCCACCTGATCCTTCCGGGACAGGTGGAGAATACGAAGAAAGTGCTGGAGTATGTGGCAGATACCTTTGCTCCCGGCGAAGTACTCTTCAGCCTCATGCGCCAGTATGTGCCCTGTGGAAGGGCAGCGGAATATCCTGAAATCAACCGCCCCATTACCGATGAGGAATACGAAGAATGCGAAAGCTATATGGAAGAACTGGGCATCGTAGACGGCTACGTCCAGCAGAAAGCCAGCTCCGACAAAATGTTCATTCCCGCCTTTGACGGCACAGGGGTGCTGAAAAGGGAGGAATAGAAAAGGGTCTGTGAAAAAATGGAAATCATTTCTTCACAGACCTTTTTGCTGCATTTGAGCAATGAAGCAGGAAAATTTACAGCCTGGAGGATAACCGGGAGAAGGGAATAAACGCTCCGGGATGGAGAGGCCGTTTTCCGATTTCCTTTCCCATCCAGATCATGTCATACCAGCGGCCGAATTTATATCCGCACTTTTCAAAGTGGCCTAGGGGTTTGAATCCAAGACTTCTGTGAAAAAGGGGACTGTCTTTGGGAAGGAAAGGGTCTTCCCCCTTTGTGACGGCAATGCAGGCATAGAGGTTGAATACCTGCTGGGACAGGAGGATGGACTCCAGCTGGCCATAGAGTGCCTTCCCCAGGCCTCGGTGATGGAAAGGAGGAGCCACATAGATGGAAAGCTCTGCGGCATGGTCATAGGCTTTCCGGGGGTGGAAGGGTCCGGCATAGGCATATCCTGCTATCCGGCCATCTGCCAAGGCGGTGAGATAGGGATATCGTTCCAGGGTAGAGGCCATACGATGCTGGAAATCTTCCAGAGCCGGCAGGTCCTCTTCAAAGGTAATCGCCGTGTTTTCCACATAGGGCCGGTAAATGGAAAGAAGGGAAGGCGCATCTTCTATGGACGCCTGGCGGATGAAAAAGGAAGGGTTACTGCTTTTTTCCATTTCTTTGTTCCGCTTTTTCCATAAACCTTACACCATCGACCAGGAAGCGGTCGTGGTCTGCTTCTCCGATGTCCCCATTTTCATCGGTAGCAGTGATGTGGAAGGAAATTTTCTTGCCCTTCACCTCTGTCACTGTGGCGGTGACGGTGATGGTATGGCCCGGCAGGGTGGGGGCTTTATGGATAAGGGAAATGGACCGCCTACGGTGGTTTCCCCTTCCGTAAGGTGCGGTGCCAGCGCCTTGCAGGCCGCTTCCTCCATGCCGCCGACATCACCGGCGTGGCCAATACGGGGAGGGACCCGCTTCTTACCTTTTCCGCCGTATCCTTTTCGGTAATGGTTCTTGTAATCTGTGCAGTGATTCCTTTGATAATCATAATAAACTCCTTTCTTTTATCAGCATTCCAAAGAGAGTGCTGAATAAAGAATATGAATCCTTTTCATAGTATATGATATAATTATAAGATAATTTATGATTATTTCCATATACGATCTGGAATCCCTTGAAATTTCTTGAGAGGTGCAATTTGGAAGATAAAAAGACAGAAGACACGGGAGAAACGGAACGGACCCTCTTTCCCCGAAAGGAGGACCGTCGGAAATGGTCAGCCCTGGGAGGCATCCTTTTCGTGCTGATTCTCCTTATGGCCGGTGTGTATTTCTATGCCTTCGACAGGGTGGGACTTCACGGCACGGCCATGGTGGATGTGCCCCGGAATTCTACAGGCCGGGACATTGCAGATACCCTGGAGAAAAAGGGCGTCATCCGGAGCAGCACCCTGTTCCGGATGTATTCCAGGATTCTGGGAAGCGGCAAGAGCCTGCAGAGCGGGACCTATAAGATGAAACAGGGAATGACGGTGAAAGAGGCTATGACCAAGCTCCGTTCAGGCATGACAGAATCCGTATTTGTTACGGTGCCCGAAGGCTATACAGTACACCAGATAGCGGCTCTTCTGGATGAAGCCGGTGTCAAGGGGGCCGATGATTTTGAAGGAGAGGCCGCTTCCTACGGCCCCTTGAAATACCAGTACGGTCCGCTGCCGGTATCGGTAAAGGCAGAGGGATTCCTCTTCCCTGACACCTATAATATTCCCAAAGAGTATACAGCCCGGCAGATCTGCGATATGATGTACAAGCGCACCGATGACATGCTGACGCCGGAGATTCGAAAGAAGGCGCAGGCAAAGCATTTGACCCTCCATGATCTCATGACCCTGGCCTCCATGGTGGAAAAGGAAGCCCGGTTCAAGGAAGACCAGGAGCCCATTGCATCGGTGATGCTGAAGCGTCTTTCCATAGGCATGCCTCTCCAGATAGACGCCACCATCCAGTATGCCCTGGGCAGTCCGAAGGCGGAGCTTACCATACAGGATACCCGCATCGACTCCCCCTACAATACCTATACCCATAAAGGCCTGCCGCCAGGACCCATTGGAAGCCCCGGCATGGATGCCATTGAAGCGGTGCTGGATGCACAGCCGGGAGAGTACCTTTACTATGTAGCCCAGCCTGACGGACACCACGTCTTTACGAAATCCTATGAGGAGCATCAGGCGGAAACGGAGAACATTTATGGGAAATGACTGGCAGGTCCTGAAAAGGGAACTGGAAGACCATGCAGAGAAAAAGGGAGTGCCCATTATCCGGGGGCCGGAGCGGGAGCTCCTCCTCAAGGCGGCAGCCTGGCGGAGCCCGCCGCATGCTGGAAATAGGAACGGCCATCGGCTACTCTGCTCTTCTTCTGGCAGAGCGTTTTCCAAAGGCCCAGATCCATACGGTGGAGCTTGATGAAGAGCGATATCACATGGCGGTGCAGGTGATGGAAAGAGCGGGCCTCACGGGCCGGGTCCACTGCATTCTGGGGGATGCGGGACAGGTGATTCCTACCCTTTCGGGGCCCTATGATTTCCTTTTCCTGGATGGCCCCAAGGGACAGTACCTGAGAGAACTGAAGGCTATTGAGCCTCTCCTGTCCGAGCGAGCTGTCATTGCGGCGGATAACGTCCTTTTCCGGGGCTGGTGGAAGCAAAGGATCCTGTGCCTCACCGGTACCGCACCCTGGTGATGAGGCTTCGGGAATATATAGATTATGTGAACGAAAAATATGAAACTCGTATATATAAAGAAGGAGACGGTTTGGCCGTTTCTCTTAAAAAATAGAAAGGAACATATATGAAGAAAATGGAACTTCTCGCTCCGGCGGGAACAATGGAAAAAATGAAAATGGCTCTCCTCTACGGGGCAGACGCGGTCTATCTGGCAGGCAAGGTCTTCGGCCTCCGCGCTACGGCGGCAATTTTTCTATGGAAGAACTGAAGGAAGCCGTTTCCTATGCCCACAGCATGGGTAAAAAGGTGTACGTCACCGTGAACATTATCCCCAGAAATGAAGATCTGGAAGGACTGGACGACTATCTCAAATATCTGGAATCCATTCATGTCGATGCGGTCCTGATTTCCGACCTGGGAGTCTTCTCCCTCTGCCGGGAAGTGGCGCCCCATCTTCCCATCCATGTATCCACCCAGGCAAGCTCCGCTAACTGCGCACGGTGAAGATGTGGAAAGACTGGGCGCCGAAAGGGTGGTGCTGGCAAGAGAAGTGTCTGTGAAAGAAATGGCAGACATCCGTAAAAAAGTGGACATTGACCTGGAAGTTTTCGGCCACGGTGCTATGTGTATTTCCTGGTCCGGCCGCTGCCTTCTTTCCAATTTCTTTACCAACGGCAAAAGGCAGTCCAACCGGGGCGAATGCATCCAGGCCTGCCGCTTCCGCTATGCGGTCATGGAAGAATCCCGGCCCGGACAGTACTGGCCGGTGGAAGAAGATGAGCATGGCACCTACATTTTCAACAGCAAAGACCTCTGCATGATCGACCACATTCCAGAACTCATCGAAGGCGGCGCTGCTTCCCTTAAAATCGAAGGACGCATGAAGAGCGTATACTACGTGGCAGCCGTGGTGGCAGCCTACAGAAAAGCCATCGACGCCTACTACGCCGAAGGCGGTGCCTACAGGGTGCGGCCGGAATGGCGGGAGGAACTGGAAAAGGTATCCCATCGTCCCTACACCACCGCCTTTGCCTTCCAGAATCCGGACCACAGCGCCCAGGAATATGTGAAATCCCAGCCGGAGCAGCCTATGACTTTGTGGGACTCATTCTTCCGGGCCACGGGGAAGAAGGCACAAACCAGGTGCAGCAGAGAAATCATTTCAAGGTAGGGGAAATCCTGGAATACCTGACGCCCCAGGGCAGGTGGGCCTTGTGAAAATTACCAGACTGGTGAACCGGGATGGAGAAGAGGTGGACAAAGCCCCCCATCCGCTGGAAGAACTGACCATGACAGGAGACAAAACCCTTCCTGCTTTCTCCATTCTGAGGAGGCGTGCAAAGAAATGACAGAAGATACAAGGGTATATATAGAAATCCCGCCGGAAGAAGTGAACTACATCAACCGCATTATCGAAGGCTACGAATATCTGGCGTGCTCACCACCTTAAACGCCAAAAGGGCCACCTGCCAGATCAACTCCACCAGGGACACCAGGGATACAGTGATTGATGTGCTTACCCATCTGCCTGATGTAAAGGTCAAAATTCTTTCCAGCAGGGAAGAAGCACTGAAGGACTAAGGGAAACTTCTTCCTCCTTTTCCGACTATACCCATAGAGAAGCGAAAAGACCGGAAAAACCGGCTGGCCCATCCCGCTGGCGCCCATCCATGGAAAACGGGAATGCCGGAGTTTCCTGTCCTATCCTTCTTCCTCAGCCGGCTGAAACAATCAAAACATACGAAAACTTCCCGCAAATCCTTCAAGGCCCTGCCTGAAGCGGTCACTGGCGCGCCCGCTTTTGGATTTCGGGAAGTTTTTTGCGTGTCCGGAAATGCAATGATTCATACCGATATCAGTCTCTCTGCAGCAGCCCTTTTCTGCCATGGGAAGAAAAAAGAGCAGGCGCCGGCGGAAAGGCATGGCATCCGGGAGCCATCCCTTTCCCTTTACCAGAAATCTCTGGAGCCTTTGCATTTCCCCCTGCTCTGTGTACAATAATAATGACAAAGAATGAAATCAAGGAGGCTTATGATGGATTCTGTGAAGCTGGTACTGGAATATCTGAGGGAATGTGAAGTGTTTTATATGGCTACCGTGGACGGACTGGAGCCCCGGGTGAGGCCCATGAGCGGGGTATGCGAGGTGGAAGGAAGGCTCTGCTTCCTTTTCTCCCGGTCCTCTGCCCTCTATCATGAAATCATGGGAAACCGCCATGTGGAAATCTCTGCGGTGCACCCGGACAAGTCCTGGATTTCCCTCCGGGGCTGGCTGAAGGAAGAAGAGGAGAAGGAGACCAGGGACACCATGCTGAAGGCCTGCCGGGATGATATCGAGGATATGGGCCTGGTGGACAGGGAGGATATGGCTGTCTTCAGTCTCCATGGGGCAGTGTATATCTGCGCGACCGGAATGAGGGAAGAGAGAAAGAGCTGAATCTGGCTAGCCATTACGACAGTGCCGGCTATACACCTGAAGGGTCATACATTTTGTGCTTTGCAGATGTCATAGAAAAGGGCCGTACCTTCTTCGCTGGCGTGAACCTTCGGGCATGCCGTTTCATGCCCTGTCCAGACTGTAAAATTATGATTTAATGCGCCATTAATGGCATTAAGTGTTATAATGGTTTCAATCTACCTATTGTCATGACAATGGGAATACAAAGGGGGATATTATGGCATCCAATGGACTTATCACTGATTTGTATCAGCTCACGATGACCAATGCTCTTTTCAAGAAGGGCATGCATGAAAGAAAAGTCGTATTTGACCGTTTTTATCGGGTGAATCCCTTCAAGGGCGGCTATACCGTGGTGGCAGGACTGTCCCATCTGGTGGATTTTGTAAAGAATTTTACCTACAGCGATGAGGATATAGAATATCTCCGGAGCCTTCATATTTTCTATCCGGAATTTCTGGATTATCTTTCCCATTTCCATTTCACCGGAAATATTTATGCCATGCCGGAAGGTACGGTGGCTTTCCCGGGGGAACTGCTTCTCCGGTTTGAAGGGACCACCACCGAGGCCATGCTGCTGGAGACCGGACTTTCCATGATTATGAACCATGAAAGTTTGATTGCCACCAAGTGCCGCAGGGTGCGTACCGTGGCGCCGAAGGATGCGCTCATGGAATTCGGTCTGCGCAGGGCCCAGGGCCATTCGGCAGGACTCTGGGGCGCCAGGGCTTCCATGATCGGCGGTTTCAACGGCACTTCCAATGTGGAAGCAGGAAAGCTTTTCGGCATTCCCGTGCTGGGCACCATGGCCCACAGCTGGGTCATGAGCTTCGATACGGAGCTGGAGGCCTTTGAGGAATATGTGAAGCAGTACCATGACAATCTCATCCTTCTGGCAGATACCTATAATGTGCTGGAAATGGGAGTACCCCATGCCATTCAGGTATTCCGGGAACTGAAGGCAGCCGGAAAGCTGCCGAAGAAGTACGGCATCCGCATTGACAGCGGTGATCTGGGCTACCTTTCCCAGGAAGCATCCCGCATGTTCCGGGAAGCCGGTTTCCCGGATGCCATCATTTCCGGTTCCAACGATCTGGATGAATACCTGATCCAGTCTCTGAAGGAACAGGGCTGCACGGTAACAAGCTGGGGCGTCGGCACGAAAATCATTACGGCTGACGGCACGTCCGCCCTGGGCGGGGTGTTCAAGATGAGTGCCCGTGAAAAGAATGGCACCTTTGAACCGGTGATGAAGATTTCCAATGATGTGAGCAAAATGACAAATCCCGGCATCAAGGCAGTGCGCCGCTTCTACAAGAAGGGCACCGGCAAGATGATTACGGACCTGGTATGCCTGGCCGATGAGCCTTTCCCTGACGGCGGTGATTTTACGCTGGTTACGGAATCGGCCAAGTGGAGAAAGAAGGAACTGAAGGCAGGCACCTATACCTGTGAGGACATGTTAAAGCCTGTCATCCTTCAGGGGAAGGCAGTGAAACTTCCAAGCTTGATGAAACCATTGCTTATGCCAACAGGCAGATGGAAACCCTGTGGCCCGAGTATACAAGGCTTCTGAATCCGAACATTATGGAAGTGAACCTGTCGGATAAGCTGCAGGATCTGAAAAGTCATATTATTGACGAAGATTTGAAGAAAAAATAATCATGAAATGGAAATGCCTCTCTTCGGAGAGGCATTTTTTCTGAGCTGTCCTTCTCCATCACTCTTTTTCGGGAGAAATTTCTTCTAATGATGGAATTGACTTTAGATAATTTTGGGTATACATTAGTCACATGAAAAAACACAAGATTTTATAAATGATTATATTTTATAATTGACTTCAGGAAAACAGGGATTTATAGATTCTGGTGTGCTGCGAATTTATGGCACCGGCTGCATGGTACTGCTCTCTAGAGGACATACTATGCCTGAAAAAATCAGTAAGCCCTTTCACAGGCGTTTCCTGGAGAAAATAGGAACAGTGAGGATAGAGTGAAAAATTGGAAAGAAGACCGGTCCCGGTTTATGGAGGCTGTGTGTGACCATTTTCCCGGCGGCGTCATGGTATACCGTGACGATGAGGAAAAGGAAATTATATTTGGAAATCAGAAACTGCAGCGCATCCTTGGCTGCCGTGATGAAAAGGACTTTGTCGCTTTGACTGGCGGAAAGCTTTCAGGGCTTCTGAAGGAGAACGCAGTCTGGTGGAGAAGGACATGGAAAGGCAGATGAAGGCTCCCGGCCGGCGGTTCCACCTGGTTACCACGGTGGCTCTCGGGGACGGAAGCCAGAGGCAGGTGGATATGCAGGCTGCCGGGAGAGAGGGAAGAGGAAAAAGACCTGGTTTTTGTCTTTGTGACGGCGGTGAATGAAGAACTACCGGTGTATGAAAAGGACCATATTACCGGATTCCCCGGGATGCGGCAGTTTCTGGCGGATTCTGAGAAGGTGGTGAAGGAAAGCGGCCATCCCGAAAAGTATGCCCTTTTATTTTTTGACATTGTCCATTTCAAGTTTTTCAATGTGACCTACGGCATACCGGAGGGGGACGCTTTTCTTCGTCAGATCGGAAACTGCCTGAAAGAGGTCTTTCCAGGGTATTTCATTTCCCGCTTTGATGTGGATCATTTCATGGTGCTGGCAGACAGCTCCGGCGTGGAGGATAAAATCCGGGAGGCCCACAGCCGCATCTTGCTCTTCGCCCTTCTGCCAAGGTGGACTGCAAGGCAGGCATTTACCAGCTGGGCCGCTGGGGCGCAGACCCCAATCTGGCGGTGACCAGGGTCAAGATTGCCTGCGACAGCATCCATGACAGCGGCGACCGGTTCATGGCTTACTACACGGCGGCTCTGGACAGGAAGGTGGAGCTTAAGGATTATGTATCCCGTCATATGGATGAAGCGGTGGAAAAGGGATACATCAAGGCCTATTACCAGCCCATCGTGCGCACTGTGTCCGGCGCTCTCTGCGGTATGGAGGCTCTGGCCCGGTGGAGGATCCGGAGAAGGGGTTCCTTCAGCCGGTGGATTTCATTTCCGCCCTGGAAGAGAGCCGGCAGATTCATAAGCTGGATCTGGAAATCATCCGGCAGGTATGCGAAAATTTTTCCCGCTGCATGGCCGAGGGCCGTCCGGTGGTGCCGGTGTCGGTGAACTTGTCCCGTCTGGACTTCCTGCAGTGTGATATTTTCCAGGAAGTGGAGAACCGGGTGCTGGAGTACAATGTGCCCCGTGACATGATTCATATCGAAATCACGGAAAGACTGCTTAACGCCATGGATTCTCGCATCCGGCAGGGGCTTCAGCGGTTTCGGAAGGCGGGCTATGAAATCTGGATGGATGATTTCGGAAGCGGCTACTCCTCTTTAAATCTGTTGAAGGGGTATTTCTTTGATGTGCTGAAAATCGATATGGCCTTTCTGGGAAGCTCCAGCGAAAGGGCCCGAAAGATTATCAGTTCCATCATTTCCATGGATAAGAGCATCGGTACCCGCAGTCTGGCAGAAGGGGTGGAAACAAAGGAGCAGTTTGAATTTCTGAAGAACAGCGGCTGCGAAAAGGTGCAGGGCTATTTTTTCGGAAAGCCCATGCCCTATGAGGAAAGCCTTGACCACTGCATGCGGGAAGGGCTGAAGGTTGAAACCCGGGCCTGGAAGGCTTACTACGATACCATCGGTATGGTCAATTTCCAGACCGATGAGACCCTGACTCTTCTGGAATATGATGGACGCGCCGTTCGATACCTTTTTGCCAACAGTGCCTATGTTGACATGATTCGCACCCTGGGGGACCATGACGTGAGGGAGGCGGAGCGCTATATCAATGATCCCACCTTGGAGCTTTCTTCCATTTTTCGGAAATATCTGGATAAATGCACCGCCGACGAAAAGGTGCATGAGCTTGTCTATCTTATCCATGACCAGTTCATAAAGGCTGTGGGGCGCTGCATCGCCCAGTGCAACGGCAGAGCCTGCATCAAAATCAGGATATCCAATATTACCGGAAGCATGACCCACGAGGAAGAGAAGCGGGTATACCATGTACTCCATAATGTGTATGCCGTATATGACGATATTTCCCTGCTGGACCGGGATAAGGATACCCTGGAGCCCATGGCTGTCAGCGACGGCGACTGGTCGGAGCATGAAAAAATCCCTCATGCCGGAAACTGTATCAGAAATTATGGACTCCGCAACATTTATGCCGATGATTATGAAAGATACATGGCCTTCATGGATATGGATACCTTGGAAAAACGGATCCAGAAGGCAGGCACCGGATTCCTTTCCGGCTTTTTCCGCACCCGGGTGGAAAAGGGACGGTTTATGTGGATGATTCACACCCTGATTCCCATTCCCCGGACCAATTATAGTCAGGTGCTCCACTGTATTCATCGGATTTCCGGAAACAGGTCTGATTTTCCGGAAGGCCTTTCTCTTCCATTGGAAAACAGGGAACAGGGGATGTTTTCGGTTGAGGAGCTGTGGAATTCGCTCATTCACGGAAGCAGGCGGGCCTATTTCTGGAAAGACCGGGAAGGACGCTACCAGGGGGCCAGCAGGAATTTCCTCCTCTATACCGGACTTCCTTCCATCAGCGCCATGAAGGGAAAGACCTCTTCAGACATGGGATGGCTCATGGATGACCATGGGGCGAGAAAATTGGAAAGCCGTGTCTTTTCCGGCGCGGCGGTCATGAACCGGCCTATGGACATTATTGTGAAAGGGGTGGTGAAGAGCATCGTTTATGGCAAGGTGCCTGTTTACCGGGACGGGGAAATCATAGGCACTCTGGGCTGGTTTGAAGATGCAGAGCAGATGGAAAAGGAAACGGGCCGCCAGCCCGTCATGGTCACCGACCGGGTCACCGGCGTCATGAACAGCCGGGGCGTCATCGAATCCCTCATCGGCTGCCAGGAGGCGTACCGGAACTTTGGCAGCGATTATGCCATGCTTTTCCTGACCATCCCTCAGTACCGGCGGATCCTTCACAGTTACGGAGAAAAGACAGCCAACGGCCTCTTAAAGGCAGCAGCCGGCAAAATCCGCCATATCATGGGTACCAGAGGCACCGTGGGCCGACTGGACGGTGCCGGTTTTGTCATCCTCTTCCACTATGAAGACCAGACGGAAGTGACATTCCTGTGCCGGAAACTTCGGCAGGCCATCGCCGATATCCACGAGGTGGGAGGCAGCAGCTGCACAGTGACAGCGGAAATCATCATCACCTACGGCTCCGACGGGATTACCACCGGCCGCCTCTTAAGGGAGGCTGTGGGCATGATGCGGGATAGTGACGACGGATACAGGGATAAGATGGATCGCTGGCTGGACAGGGAAGCTCTCTTCGATGCCCTGCCGATTCCTTATGCCCTGCTGGATACACCGATGGGGGAAGATGGAGGCATATCCCAAATCATCTGCCGCTACCATAACGATGCCTATGGCAAAGCCTGGGTCTTAAGGAAAATGAGGAGCTGAGCCGCATCTGACTGCCCTTTTGAACCAGGAAAACTACAGCTGGGGCCAGAAGGCCTATGAAGCAGCCTATGAAAAGCATACCCTTTACGGAGAAAAATACGTACCTCAGCTTGGAAAGACTGTACGCTACATCATAGCGCCGGGGCTGGCGGGGCAGCTGTGTCCTCATGCTGCTGGGCAGCGGCGGGAAAACGAAAGACCAGCCGGTACACCAGTCTACAGAACACCAGATCCTCCGCTCACCCGCATGCTCATGACGGCTTCGGACTATGAAGCATCGGTGAACCGGGTGCTTCGGGAAATAGGGCAATTCCTTTCCTGTGACAGGGTGTATATATTTGAAAACAGGGCAATCGGATTTCCAATACCTTTGAGTGGTGCAGGGAAGGGGTCACTTCGGAAATGGGAGAGCTCCAGGACCTGAACTACGAAGAATATGTGGGTGTATGGGACCGGTACCTGAGGACAAACAGCAGCGTGGTGATTCCAGACATTGAAGCTATCCGCCAGACGGACGCCATTACCTATGACTGCCTGAAAAAGCAGCATATCCACTCCCTTATGGAAGCGCCCATGTACCATGACCATAACCTCTCCGGCTATCTGGGCGTGGATAACTATAAGGAATCGGATGCGGCGGACATGAAGTACCTGCTGGAAAATATGGCGGTGTACCTGTCCCGGAAAAAGGATATCCATGACCTTATGGACAGGCTTCGCTATCTCAGCGAAAACGATATCCTCATCGGCGTTCATAACAGAAACGCATGAATCGGCGCCTTTCGTCCCTGAAGGCAGAGGACCGTTCCCTGGGCATTATCTACGTGGACCTGAACAACCTGAAATGGACAAACGATACCTATGGCCACAGCGTGGGAGACAGCCGTCTCCGGGACATGTCGGCCCTGATGAAATCCGTATGCCCGCCCCAGGATATTTACCGGCTGGGCGGTGATGAATTTGTGGCCTTTCTGGATGGGGCGGACGAAGACAGTTTCGAAAAAACGATAGAGAACTTCCGGAAAGCGGCAAAATGCCGATCCATTCATGTGGCGGTAGGCGGAAAGTGGATTCCCCATGCGTCTTCGCTGGTGCGGGGCATGCGGGACGCGGAACATCGCATGTACAGCGAAAAACGGCGTTCCCATGAGGGACGGGAAGACAGCCTTTCATGAAATCAAAAAAGACCTGTCAGGAAATGGAAATCATTTTCTGACAGGTCTTTTTTAAGAAAGAAGCAGGGAAGAGAGCTCTTTGGGAGAAGAAACGATGGCATCAGCGCCGGCCCTTTCCAGCTCTTCCCGGCTGCCGTAGCCGTAGGAAACGCCGATGGCCGGTAAATGGTTTTCCCTGGCTCCCTCTATGTCGTAGAAGGTATCGCCGATCATCACCGTATGGGCGGCAAGAAAGGCAGGGGAGAACCCTTTTTTCTCCAGCAGGGACAGGGCTTTCCGTATAATCCGGGCCTTCTGGTCCCGGGTGCCCCTTTTCTTCAGCTCATCGCCTATATCACTGCCGCAGATGACGGAAAAATAGGGGGCAAAACCGAAGTGGGCTATGATTTCCTTTACAAAGGGCTCGGGCTTGCTGGAAGCCACGGCCAGGGTATGGCCGCGGTCCACTGCCTCCTTTAAAAAGGGCGCCAGTCCCGGATAGGGCCGGCAGTCCAGGATGCCCTTCGTTTCATAGAGCTCCCGGAAATGGGTGACTGCCGTCACAATGTCTTCGTCACTCATATGATAGAGCTTTTTCATCTGTACATTAAGAGGCGGCCCGATAAAGGTTTTCAGCTTTTCTGGGTCTGTTTCATGGATGCCTACAAAAGAAAGGCCGTACTGCACGGCCTTCACAATGCCTGGAGCGGATTCGGAAATGGTACCGTCCAGGTCGAAGAGAAAAACAGGATAGGATTTCATAATGTCCTTTCTGGATATAGTGAGCTGGTGAGCTGGTGGGACAGGGGAGCCTGTCCCACTGTCCGCTTGCCGCCGACTGCCTTGAATATATGAAACTATGCTTAGTGTCCATAGTGCACCGCGAAGCGGGGGAAAGGTGGTGCCGTAAAGCACCAAGGGGGGCCGCAAAGCGGGCCCTATAAGATTGCCGCGCAGCGGCCTCCAGAACCCTCGGGCCCAAGGCCCGTCAAACTTTAGAACCTTAAGAACCTTCGGGGCAAAGCCCCGTCAACCCTTCCGCGCCGGGCGGCGCGGAACCCTTTGAACCCGGGCCTGCAAAGCAGGCCCTTTTACTTGGCGCCCTGGAGGATTTCCTTCAAATACTGATTGGTTTCTTTCTTTTCATCCAAAGTGCCCAGAAGGATGTCTACGTAGCGGTCCAGGGTGTCGGCGTCGGTATAGCCGGAGATGAAGGAGTTGCTGCGGTTGCTTTCCAGAATGATGGGAAATTCCACAGCCGAGAAAATCTGCATGGCCTTCAGCTCCAGGTCCTTTTCATTGGTATAGCCTGTAATTTCCGCCACATTGCGGATCACCTTCTCCCAGCACTGGCTGTGGAGGAGGGAGAGGTAAATGAAATAGGTGTCCTTGGCGTCTTCGCTGGAGGGATTGGAAATGGAACGGAACAGGGCAGGGTGCTGGCGGGCCAGGTGGAAATAGGCGAGGATGTATTTTTTCATCCGTTCCCTGGCGGGGAGGCGGGTGTCATCCAGGTAGGAAACGATATTTTCCAGATTGCCCATCATGTATTCCAGAGCGCAGCCGATGAGTTCTTCCTTGGAGCCGAAGTAATAGCGCACAGAGGCAATGTTTACATTGGCTTCTCTGGCAATGGTACGGACGGTGGCTTTTTTGAAGCCCTGCTGCTGCAGGATGTGCACCGTGGTGGCAATCATTTTTTCGCGGACTTTTTCACCTTTTCCTGTTAATTTTCTTGCACTCATAATGTGGTACCCTTTCTGATGTTCATGGTCTTTCTTACAAAGGACAGATCGTCCGGTGTTTCTTTCTTTTCTGTCAATGCGTTCATCATCAGCTTGAGGCGGTTGGCCTGGTTCACTTCGCTGGCGCTGGCATCGCAGTCCAGGGCCAGGAATACGGCTTCCGGATAGGCGCTGTGGAGTTTGTGAATCATGCCTTCCCCGGTAATGTGGTTGGGCAGGCAGGCAAAGGCTGGAGGCATACCACGCCACGGCATTCATGTAGAGAAGGTCGATCATGTCGGCGGTGAGGAACCAGCCTTCACCGGCCCGGTTGCCCAGGGAGAGGTACTGGGAGGCTCTCTTGGCCAGCTTGCCGATGCTGGTGATTTCATGGAAACGTTTGGAGTTTTTCAGCGCTTTTTCCAGGGGCTTTCTGTACCATTCGATGAGGTAGCGGGTGAAGGTGCCTTTCAGGTCATCCTTGAAGGTGCCGTCCATTTCTTTTCTTTGGAAATGGCTGTCCAGGGAGCCGTAGAGGAAGAAGTCCAGCATGCCGCTTGTTTCCGCTTCGCCGCCGTTAGCCTCGATGGCGTGGACGATGTCATTGCTGGCAATGGGGCTGAATTTTACATAGATTTCACCTACAATGCCGATGCGGGGACGGCGGGGCACGTCGGCAAGGGGCAGACGGTCGAAGTCTTTGATGATGGAGGCAATGTTTTTCTTGTACTGATGGTAAGATTCGCCTTTCAGAATGGCGGCAGCCGCCTTTTTCTGCCAGGACCGGTAGAGAGTCTCCGCGCTGCCCGGTTCCTTTTCGTAGGGGCGGGTGCGGTAGAGGCATTGCTGCAGGGCGTCGCCGTACACCACGGCCTGGATGAGTTTGATTCCCAGGCCCGGCGTGAATTTGAAGCCCGGCTGGGGTTCAAAGCCGTGGGTATTGAGGGAAATCACCGGTATCTGGGACAGCCTTCTTCGTCCAGGGCTTTGTGGATGAAGCCGATGTAGTTGGAGGCGCGGCACATGCCGCCGGTCTGGGACATCATGACGGCTGTGCGGTTCAGGTCGTATTCCCCTGATTTCAGAGCTCTCATGAGGGAGCCGATGGTAATGATGGCAGGGTAGCAGGCGTCGTTGTTCACGCAGGAAAGGCCTTCGTCAATGTCAGCCCGCACCGGCGGCAGTACCTTTACATGGTAGCCGCCGCTTCTGGCAGCTGCTTCGATGAGAGGGAAATGGATAGGAGACATTTCCGGCACCAGAATGGTGAAGTCTTTCTTCATGTCTTCGGTGAAGGCGGATTTCGGATAGAGAATGGGTTCAGCCTTTGTGTTTTCTTCCACCCTTTCCTTGATGGCGGATTTCAGAGAGCGAAGGCGGATGCGGACGGCACCCAGGTTCAGACTCTGGTCGATCTTGAGGCAGGTGTAGAGGCGGTCCCTCTTGTTCATGATTTCCTGTACCTGGTCGGTGACTACGGCGTCCAGGCCGCAGCCGAAGGAGTTGAGCTCCACCAGCTCCAGATTGCTGTGGCGGGTGACGTAGTCCGCTGCTTTATACAGACGGCTGTGCCAGGTCCACTGTTCATGACCCGGAGGTGGGGAACTGGCCGCCCACCATGGATACGCCGTCTTCTGAAAGCACGGCCATGCCCAGCTGGTTGATGAGGTCGGGAATGGAGTGGTTCACTGTGGGATCCACATGGTAGGGACGGCCGGCCAGTACGATGCCGATGAGGTGCTTTTCTTTGATTTCTTCCAGAATCCGTTTCGTTTCCCTGTACAGTCCTGGCGGTATTCTTCTTCTGCCGCCTGTCCGGCGTAAATGGCAGATTCGATGTCACTGCCCGGAATGCCTAAGGGCTTGAAGAATTTCTTCAGCCTGCCGAAGATGGCTTTGGAATGAAGGGGCAGGAAGGGGTGGTAGAATTTAGCTTTGTACCGGGAGAGCACTTCGTCCATATTGGCCTGGATATTTTCCGGATAGGAGGCCACCATGGGGCAGTTGTAGCTGTTGGTGCTGCCTTCGTCAGGTCCTTGTCGATGCAGGGGTACCAGATGAAGTCTACGTGTTTCCTGGCCAGGTCGTACACATGGGCATGGGCCAGCTTGGCCGGGAAGCATTCGGAGTAGGATGGAATGGTTTCCATGGCTTCCGTAGGAATGTCCCGGAGCTGTTCACTGGAAAGGAGGACCCGGTAGCCCAGTTTGGTGAAGAAGGCATGCCAGAAGGGATAGTCCTCGTACATGTTCATGGTGCGGGGAATGCCTACGGTGCCTCTCTTGGCGTCCCTGGGGGACAGAGGGCGGCGGTGCCAGATCTTATCGTATTTCCAGCGGTAAATATTGGGCAGGGTGGAGTGGGGCGCCGTCTTGCCGGTGAGCATGATGGCAGCGCCTCTTTCGCAGCGGTTGCCGGAAACAAAGGCGCGGCCGTCGTTGAAGCGGGTCAAGGTAATCATGCAGTGATTGCCGCAGCCGGGGCAGCGTTTCATTTCATTGGTATAGGACAGGGTTTTGAGTTCTTCCGGTGTAACCAGAGAAGACACATGGCCTTCGGGGCAGGAGTCCTTCGTAATGAGGCAATGCCGTAGCGCCCATGAGACCGGCTACATCGGGACGGATCACATGGCAGCCAAGGAGCTTTTCAAGTGCCCGGAGCACGGCATCATTATAGAAGGTGCCGCCCTGCACGACGATTTTATTTCCCAGGTCCGATGCCTTCCTGAGGCGGATCACCTTGTAGAGGGCATTTTTGATGACCGAGTAGGAAAGGCCGGCGGAAATATCAGCTACAGATACACCGTTTTTCTGGGCTTCCCGTACCCGGGAGTTCATGAATACGGTGCAGCGGGAGCCCAGGTCCACCGGATGGGGAGCTTTGAGGGCAATGCGGGAGAACTCTTTGATGTCCATGCCCAGGGACTGGGCGAAGGTGTCCAGGAAGGAGCCGCAGCCGGAAGAGCAGGCTTCGTTCAAAAGGATATCATCCACGGCGCCGTCCTTGATGCGGCAGCATTTCATGTCCTGGCCGCCGATATCCAGAATGGTGGTGACGTCGGGAAGGAAATGCCGGGCACCCCGGTAGTGGCCATGGTTTCCACTTCGCCCACATCCGCCTGGAGAGCCCGCTTAATGAGCTCTTCGCCGTAGCCGGTCACACCGGCACCGGCAATGACAGCTCCCTTGGGCAGCTTGCTGTAGAGGTCGGAAAGAATCTTTCTGGCACCGGCCAGGGGCGTGCCTTTGTTGCTGCTGTAATATTCGTAGAGAATGCGCCTTCCTTATCCAGAAGTACGGCCTTGATGGTGGTGGAACCGGCGTCGATGCCAAGCCACAGGGACTTTGGCTTTTGAAATATCGCCCCGGGGTGCATGGAAGCGGCTGTGCCGCTCTGTGAATTCCCGGTATTCCTCTTCGCTGGCAAAAAGGGGCGGCAGGGTTTTGGAAGTGCCCAGGTCTACGTCTTTGGCCTCTTCCACTTTGGCCAGCCAGCTGTCCAGGTCCATGGGGCGGTCATGACGGCCGGACAGGGCGGCGCCCATGGCTACATAGAGCTCCCCATGCTCCGGTACGATCATATCTTCATCGGCAATGTCCAAAGTCTTCTGGAAACGCTTCCGCAGCATGGGCTGGAAAGTCAGAGGCCCTCCAAGAAAAGCTACTTTGCCGTGAACCGGACGGCCGCAGGTGAGACCGGAAATAGTCTGGTTCACTACGGACTGGAAAACGGAAAGGGCAATATCCTCATGGGAAACCCCTTCATTCAAAAGGGCCTGGATATCGGTTTTGGCAAATACGCCGCAGCGGGAAGCAATGGGGTAAATCCGGCCGGCTTTGGCGGCCAGCTGTCCCAGGCCTGCTGCATCCACAGAAAGGAGGGAGGCCATGCGGTCGATAAAGCACCGGTGCCGCCGGCGCAGGCGCCGTTCATCCGCTGATCTACGCCGTTCCGAAGATAGGTGATTTTCTCATCTTCCCCGCCCAGCTCGATAATCACATCGGTGTCGGGGTGGAAAGTCTCCACCGCTTTCGTTTCCGCCAGAATTTCCTGGCAGAAGGGGAGACCCATCAGTTTGGCCAGCCCCATGCCGCCGCTGCCGGAAATAGAAGCGGTGATGCGATAGCCCGAAAATTTCTCCTGCAGTTCTTTCAGAAGAGACATGGTAGCGCTTCGGATATCAGACATATGGCGCTGGTACCGCCCGAAAAGAAGCTTCAGGTAAGGCGATAAAGCAGCCACCTTCACTGTGGTGGAGCCACATCGATTCCTACGTGAATGACTGGTTTCATGAAATAACCTCCCAAGCCTGCGGCTGTGCCACTGGCCATTAAAAATCAATGAAAAACATCCTGTTACAAAATACATACTGTTGTTTATAATCATATGATTGACTTGTTCGATTATATTTTAGCACTCTTCGATAAATCCTACAATCATGGAACTTTAAAACAACCGTTTGAAGTGATACATATTTGCATATGATTTTGATTAAATTCATAGATAACTGCATAGATGGCTATGAAAATAGGGTCCGCAGAAGAGACAGCCTAAGAAGGCCCGGGGAAAAGCCCGGGCCTTCTTATAATATATGGATCTTATGTATCGATTTCGCAGAGAAATCATTTTTCCAGGATTTTCATGATTTCTTCCAGGGAAGAACAGAAATGGATGGAGGAAAGGTCTTCCTTTTCGATGAATCCAAGGGCGAGCCAGTTTTGGAAGAGAACTTTCAGCGGGTCATATATTCCATCTATATTGGCAATAAGGATAGGCGGGCGGCTCCCCGGGGCGGCATAGATGCGGTAGTGGCTGAAGGTGTCGGCCAGTTCTTCCAGCGTGCCTATGCCGCCGGGAAGGACGATGAAGGCGTCGCCGGATTCGATGAGCGTCTGCTTTCTGGTGACCATGTCCGGTACTTCCAGAAGCTCTGTGATACCCCGGTGGGCCTGTTCCTTTTCGATGAATACCCGGGGGATAATGCCGGTGACCCGGCCGCCGGCAGCCATGGCGGCATCTGCCGCAAGGCCCATGAGGCCCACGGTGCCGCCGCCGTAAATCATGTGGAAGCCCCCTTTCCCCAGCGCCTCTCCCAGCCGCGCTGCCAGGGAAGCGAAGGCACCATCATTTCCAAAGTGGGAACCGCAGTAGACAGTAATATTTTTATAAGTAGTCATGGCTTTTCCTTCTTTTTACACAAATCATAGGGAATAGAGCTGTTATTTATTGTATCATAGATAAAGGGAAAGGAAGGGAAATCCTCTTTTTGAGAAAGCTTTTGCTTTCCGGACCTGGAGGGCATCTGCCGGGCAGAAAAGGCTCTTTTTGAAGCAAATGGTACGCCAGGAACCGTGGTAAAAAAGTTATGCATAAATACGGAGAAAAAAGCCAATAAAAAGTTTGACATGGAAGGCTGGTAATGATATAATTCCAATGTTGCGTGGATTTAGTGTGCTGCAAAGCAGGTGAGAATGAATGACACTGGAAGAATTGAAATCCGGCACATTTGTAGTCGGAATGAAAGAAACTGAGCGGGCTATTGAGAAGCAGGAAGCGGCATGTGTTTTTATCGCCTCGGACTGCGATGAAAGAATTTCACGTCCCCTCATGGAAGCCTGCCAGTCGTCAGGAATTCCTGTGGAACAGGGATTCACTAAAAAAGAAATAGGCCGTGCCTGCGGTATCAAAGTAAAAGCCGCATCCGCTGCTCTTCTTACATCCCGGTAATATCTTTCGGGGCTATGCCCTGGAGGATCAATTATAAATTTACTTTTGAAGAAAGGAGGTGCCCATTTTGCCGACAATTAATCAGCTGGTTCGTAAAGGCCGCCAGACTCTGGCTACCAAAGCGAAGACCCCGGCTCTGAAACAGTCCCCACAGAAACGTGGTGTCTGCACCAGAGTTTACACAGCTACCCCGAAGAAGCCGAACTCTGCTCTTCGTAAGTAGCCCGTGTACGCCTGACCAACGGAATCGAAGTTTCTGCTTACATTCCTGGTGAAGGCCATAACCTGCAGGAACACTCCGTCGTCCTCATCAGAGGCGGCCGTGTTAAGGATCTTCCAGGCGTTCGTTACCACATTATCCGCGGCGCACTCGATACCGTAGGTGTATCCGGTCGTCAGCAGGGCCGTTCCAAATACGGCGCTAAGCGCGAAAAGAAATAATTCATTCGTATTCATTAACTAATGTGACTAACAAAGAACGTTTTAAGGAGGAAATTAACAATGCCGAGAAAAGGTGCTGTTCCGAAACGTGACGTGCTGCCGGATCCCGTGTATGGAAATAAGACAGTAACCCGTTTCATCAACAAGGTTATGCTGGATGGCAAAAAGGGTGTCGCTGAAAAAATCGTTTATGGCGCATTTGACATCTGCCACAGCAAGCTGAACAAAGAACCAATCGAAATTTTCGAACAGGCTCTCAATAATGTTATGCCGGTTCTGGAAGTACGTGCCCGCCGTGTAGGCGGCGCCAACTACCAGGTGCCGGTTGAAGTCAGAGCAGACCGTCGTCTGACTCTGGGTATCCGCTGGATGGTCAACTATGCCCGCCAGCGCAGCGAACGTACCATGGAAGAACGTCTGGCAGGAGAACTGATGGATGCTTTCAACAATACGGGCGCAGCAGTAAAGAAGAAAGAAGATACTCATAAAATGGCTGAAGCAATAAGGCTTTTGCTCATTATCGCTGGTAATTTTAATAAGGAGAAACAATCGTGGGCAGAGAATTTCCGCTTGAAAAAACAAGAAACATCGGCATCATGGCACACATTGATGCAGGTAAGACAACAACCACGGAACGAATCCTGTATTATACCGGTGTAAACCATAAGATCGGCGAAGTTCATGATGGCGCTGCCACCATGGACTGGATGGCTCAGGAACAGGAACGCGGTATTACCATTACATCTGCTGCTACCACCTGCCACTGGAAAGGCTATCGTGTCAACATCATCGATACCCCAGGCACGTAGACTTCACTGTAGAAGTTGAACGTTCCCTTCGCGTACTGGATGGCTCCGTAGCTGTATTCAGTGCTAAAGACGGCGTTCAGACCCAGTCTGAAACCGTTTGGAGACAGGCAGATCACTACCATGTTCCCCGTATTGCATTCATCAACAAGATGGATACAGTCGGTGCAGATTTCCTGCATGCAGTAAAGACCATCGACACCCGTCTTCATGCCAAAGCTGTTGCTATGCAGCTCCCAATCGGCGCACAGGATACCTTCAAAGGCATCATCGATCTGCTGACCAGGGAAGCTGAAATCTACGACAGCGATGACGGCAAAGAATATCATAAGGAACCTGTTTCCGATGATATGAAAGACATGGTAGAAGAATACCGTGAAAAGATTATCGAAGCTGCTTGCGACGGCGACGATGAACTGGCTGAAAAGTATCTGGAAGGCGAAGACATTTCCATTGAAGAAATCAAAGCTTCCATCCGTAAACAGGTACTGGCATGCAAGCTCTTCCCCGTATTCTGCGGCTCCGCATACAAGAACAAAGGTATCCAGATGCTTCTGGATGCTGTCCTTGATTACCTCCCGTCCCCGCTGGATATTCCTCCGGTTAAAGGTACTTCCCTGGACGGCGAAGAAGAAGAACGCCCGGTATCCGACAGCGCTCCGCTGGCAGCCCTGGCATTCAAGATCATGCAGATCCATTCGTTGGCAAACTGGCATACTTCCGCGTATATTCCGGCGAAATGCACCAGGCACTTACGTTCTCAACTCCACCAAGGACAAGAAAGAACGCGTAGGCCGTATCCTTCTGATGCATGCTAACCACCGTAAGGAAATCGATGTAGCTTACACCGGCGACATTGCCGCTGCAGTAGGCTTCAAGGATGTTACCACCGGCGATACACTCTGCGACCCGGACAACCCGATCATCCTTGAAAAGATGGAATTCCCGGATCCCGTTATTTCCGTTGCTGTTGAACCGAAGACCAAAGCTGACCAGGAAAAGATGGGCAACGCCCTCCAGAGACTGGCAGAAGAAGATCCGACCTTCAGAGTACACACCGATCCGGAAACCAACCAGACCATCATTTCCGGTATGGGCGAACTTCATCTGGACATCATCGTCGACCGTATGCGTCGTGAATTCAATGTAGACTGCACCGTAGGCAAACCTCAGGTTGCTTATCGTGAAACCATCCGCAAATCTGTTGAATCTGAAGGCAAATTCATTCGTCAGACCGGCGGTCATGGTCAGTACGGCCACTGCTGGCTCCGTCTTGAACCGATGGAAGCAGGCAAGGGCTTTGAATTCGCAAACGAAGTCGTTGGCGGCGTGATTCCTAAGGAATTCATCAACCCGATTCAGGCCGGCGTCGAAGCTGCTATGCAGGACGGCGTTGTAGCAGGATATCCGATGGTTGATATCAAAGTTACCGTATATGACGGTTCCTATCATGATGTCGACTCCTCCGAAATGGCCTTCAAAGTTGCAGGTTCCATGGCATTCAAAGACGGTGCCAAGAAAGCAGATCCTGTCCTCCTCGAACCATATATGAGCGTAGAAGTCGATGTTCCGGAAGATTACATGGGCGACGTTATCGGCGGCCTCAACTCCCGCCGTGGCCGCATCGAAGGCATGGAAACAGAAAACGGCGAATCCAGAATCAAAGGCTTCGTTCCGCTGTCTGAAATGTTCGGTTATGCAACCGCTCTCCGCAGCTCCACCCAGGGCCGTGGCACCTTCACCATGACATTCGACCACTATGAAGAAGTTCCGAAGGCTATTTCCCAGAAGATTACGGAAGAAAGACTCGGAAATAAATAATTTTTAAGGAGAAACCAAAATGGCAAAAGCTCATTACGAAAGAACAAAGCCGCATGTTAACATCGGCACCATCGGCCACGTAGATCACGGCAAAACAACCCTGACCGCTGCTATTACCAAAGTACTGGCTGAAGAAGGCAAAGCTAACTTCCTCGACTATGCTTCCATTGATAAAGCACCGGAAGAAAGAGCTCGTGGTATCACAATCAACACCTCCACCGTTGAATATGAAACCGAAAACCGTCACTATGCACACGTTGACTGCCCAGGGCACGCTGACTATGTAAAGAACATGATCACCGGCGCAGCTCAGATGGACGGCGCTATCCTCGTTGTATCCGCAGCTGACGGCCCCATGCCCCAGACCCGTGAACACATCCTCCTGGCTAAACAGGTAGGCGTTCCGGCTATCGTAGTATTCCTGAACAAAGCTGACCAGGTCGATGATCCCGAACTGATCGACCTCGTTGAAATGGAAATCAGAGATCTCCTCTCCTCCTACGACTATCCGGGCGATGATGTGCCGATTATCGTTGGCTCCGCTCTCGGCGCTCTTAACGGCAACAAAGAAGATGAACAGAAGATCCGCGACCTCATGAAGCTGTTGACGAATACATCCCAACTCCTCAGCGCGATACCGATAAACCGTTCCTGATGCCTGTCGAAGACGTATTCACCATCACCGGCCGTGGCACCGTTGCTACCGGCAGAGTAGAACGCGGCACCGTTAAAGTAGGCGACGCAGCTGAAATCGTCGGCCTCCAGGAAAAACCGACCGAAACCGTTGTAACCGGCGTAGAAATGTTCAGAAAGACTCTGGACCAGGCTATGGCAGGCGATAACATCGGTACCCTGCTCCGCGGCATTGACCGTAAGGACATCGTTCGCGGCCAGGTTCTTGCTAAACCGGGCACCGTTCATCCCCATACCGAATTCACCGCTCAGGTGTATGTACTGACCAAAGATGAAGGCGGCCGTCATACCCCGTTCTTCAACGGCTATCGTCCGCAGTTCTTCTTCAGAACCACCGACGTAACCGGCGACATCACCCTGCCGGAAGGCACCGAAATGTGCATGCCTGGCGATAATGTCGAAATGGCTGTTAAGCTCATCACCCCGATCGCTATGGAAGAAGGCCAGCGTTTCGCTATCCGCGAAGGCGGCCGCACCGTTGGCGCAGGCGTTGTAGCTAAGATTGCAAAATAATCTTTTGCCACTCTAAAAGAACTCCCTTCATGGGAGTTCTTTTTTGTTGACAGGTTTCCCGTCCGTCATGGGGCTGCTGCATATCATCCCTGCTGTAACCCCTTGGCCACCGGTTTCCTGCCCGGCATGGGACTAGGGCTCTTCACATCTTTGGGAAACTGCCTCGCCTGCCACTGTCACATCGTTCTGGAATTGCCATAGTCACGGGCCCTTGTAAAATGCTATAATACTTTTAATAACTCTGCATTGATTAAAGGAAAGGTGAAAATATATGAAAATGAAAAAGTGGCTGGCCGCTTCCATGACTGCTCTGGCCATGGCTGCCGGTACCATGGCGGTGTCTGCCGATTCTCTGACCCTGTCCGGCGGAGAAGTGCTGGATATGGGGTCCTCTGTTTCCGTATATCCCGGAGAAAGGTCCTTCTTTGGAAGTCAGCTTCATGACTGGCTTCTGGAAGGGAATGCGGCAAAGACCGTGGAGGCGGCGCTGGAAGGGGCCGAAGTATTCCCCAAAGACAAGGATTACTCCAGAGAATTTTCGGAAATGGCTGTGTCCATCCTCCGCACCGGAAAGGTGTACCAGGTGAGGGCGCAGGCCGATGATACCTTTTATCAGGGCATGATGGTCTCCCTTTCTATTTCGGACAGCGATATGTTGAAACTGGCCCTTTACGGGAAGGAGGCTATGGCAGACCGGAATGAAGGGGAGAAGATAGCGGATGTTAAGGCGGCATCTTCTGAAAAAGCAGGGACATCGGAAAACTCGCTGGACCGGGCCCTTACCCTTTTGCACGGTGCGGTGAAGGTGGAAGACCACTCTTCCTGGGAAGACAGAAAGTCGGAGAAAGGCCTTGCTTACCGCACTGCCGATGCGAAGGCAGTGCTCACCAGAAACGGGTTCATGATTCCTCTCTACGTGAAAGGAATTATTACCAGAGGAGAAGGGAAGACGGTGTATACCTCTTTGCTGCAGACCAGGCATCGGGCCGCTATTTCCAGCCTCTTCTGGATAAAGCGCTGAAGGAAGCCGGGAAATGAACATCAAGAAAACAGCAGCGCTCCTTGCCCTTCCATTCATGATGGCAGCAGGCAGCGTCATGGCGGCAGATCTTCCTGCCGCCGGCAGCGGCGCCATGGGAGAGATGAATGCTCTGGCTCCGGTCTTTCCAGGGGTGGGGCCGGTGATAGAAGGAACGGCGCCTTTGGCCGATTCTGTCAAAGCGGCAGCCCCTGTGCCGGTTTCGGAAATGGGAGACTTGTTTCTGAACCATGTATCTATGCCCAAAGACGTGCATTACGAACCTCTGGGCCGGGGGGACTCTGCCATAGCCCGTCACCTGGGCATGATGACGGTGAAAGGGAAGACCTATACTGCTGGCGCCGTAGCTCTGGGAGCCACCTTCAAAGGGAAGGAGTCCGATGAATTCTTCGGCGGCATGTTCCTCCCCCGGGGCCATACCCGGGAGGCAGGCGGACGGATGCTGGCCTTTAATATGGGCCTCCTGAAGCTGGAAAGTGCCATGAATGAAGTATTCCTCCAGGCAGTGGATGAGGCGAGAAGGGAGACGGGAGAAAAGCTTCCCTATAATTTCCTGACAGTGGACATGGTCCATGTGGAACAACTTCACAGCCTGAAAGGGAGTCCCAAAACTTACAGCTTTTCCATCCGTCCTGCTTTTTCTGCCGACGGCTTTCTCCTTCCCCTCTTTATGCGGGGCTTTGCCTCCAAGGTGGGAGACAGCTACCGCTTCCTCTTTCTGGCAGCGCCGGACAGTCAAAAGGATATGGTCAGTGAGGCAGGACTTTCCCTTATGAAACGGCGGGAAGAAAAGAACATACAGAAATAAGAAAAGGACTGTGAAAAAATGTAAATCATTTCTTCACAGCCTTTTTTTGACCCTGTTTCGGCGCTGCCGGGACAGGAGTAAAATGATATAATTGACATAGATTATGACAGGAGGTATACCATGATTCTTTTCCTGATTCTGCTGATTACCCTGCTTCTTTTGGTTCCCCTTTCCTCTGTGAGGGCAGAGAGGAAACCGTCGGTCCATCTGCTGGCTACCGGCGGCACCATTGCAGGGAAGGCCGCTTCCGAAACAGCGACCACCGGCTATGAGGCCGGCGCCCTGGGAGTAAAGGATTTACTGGGGAGCCTGCCGGAGGCCCAAAACTTCGCCCAGGTGACGGGAGAGGAGATATCCTCCATAGACAGCAAGGATATGACCGATGATATCTGGTTTTCTCTGGCAGAAAGGGCCAATGAGCTGGAAGGGGAAACCGATGGCCTTGTGGTGATTCATGGCACCGATACCATGGAAGAGACGGCCTGGTTCCTCCAGCTGACCGTGAAGCCTCCATTCCCCTGGTGCTTACAGGGGCCATGCGTCCTGCCACCGCTGTCAGCGCAGACGGGCCCATGAACCTGCTGAATGCCATCCGTCTGGCAGCCCATCCATCCGCCCGGGGAAAAGGGGTGCTGGTCATGATGAATGATACCATCTTTTCCGCCAGAAATGTGACCAAGGGAAATACCCTTTCCCTTGATACTTTCCGCTCCCCCGACGGCCCCCTGGGCTATATGAATGACGGACATCCCTGCTGGTGCGCCCTGCCGGTGCATGTGCCGGAAGGAGAGGCCCCTTTTGATGTGAAGGGGCTCCATCGCCTTCCCCGGGTGTATATTATCTACGGCCATGCCGGTGCCGATGGTGCATGGTGCGGGCGGCTGTGTCCGCCGGCGCTGAAGGCCTTGTGTATGCAGGCTGCGGAAACGGCAGCATTCACAGGGAAGACGAAAAGGCGCTGGCCAAGGCGGCATCCCAGGGCATTCCGGTGGTGAGAAGCTCCCATGCCGGCAGCGGCTCTGTCATTTCCGCAGAAGCTCCTACGAAGAAGAAGGCTTTATCCGTGGCGGATCCCTGTCTCCCCAGAAAGCCGGATTCTCCTCCAGCTTTCTCTCTCAAAGACCGGGGACTTCAGGGACATACAGAAGATTTTTGATAGATATTAAAGAAGCGCATGAATCAGTACGTCCCGGGCATCCCTTTTGGCAAAATCATGCTTTCTGGTGCAAAGACAGGCCAGGATGCCCCTGCCTATTGCAGAACCGGCCTGTTTCGTACCATGTCGCAAAATCTATTTGACAACAGCTATCAAGAGTGATACTATAATGACAACCGAATATGAAAAGAAAGGTGCCCTGAGGGCTTAATAGGGAAGACCGGTGAAAAGCCGGCACGGTCCCGCCACTGTAATGCGGAGCGAATCCAATGATGTCACTGAGAAATCGGGAAGACGGATAGCGAGGAAGCAGAGTCAGGAGAACTGCCTGTCTTATATCACCGTTTGAACCCACGAGCGATGGGAAGGGGATGTCGTATGGATGTCTCTTTGCCCTGGGTAAAGAGCTTTTTTCATGGGTTGAACATTCGGTTATTGAGGAGCACAATTTCATAAGTAAAGCAGGTGCCCATAAGGGCTTAATAGGGAAGACCGGTGAAAAGCCGGCACGGTCCCGCCACTGTAATGCAGAGCAAATCCAACAGAAGTCACTGAGGAAATTGGGAAGGCTGGAGGCGCGAGGAAGCAGAGTCAGGAGAACTGCCTGTTTTGTATCACCGTTTGACCTACGAGCGATGGGAAGGTGTGTATTCATAAAGCCGATTTCTTTGGCCTGCCTTGAATCCACCTTGTCTGCAAGGTGGATTTTCTTTTGCATACCCGCCGGGAGATGATGACAGGGAACATCATTTTCCCGGAAATCTTCCCACCCTCTATCATTCGATGTAACGCCTGAAGAAGGCTTTACATATACCTGTGGGGATCTCTCCATGGTTCATCTCCTTTTGGGTGATGGCGGTAAAAGGGAAATATCATCATCACCCACCCCGTTTACCATACCTTCTTTATGAAGTTCCTATATATCGGGTGCTTCGGCACCACTCTGATACAGGGGCTGCCCCCCTGAGATTCATCTCCCTTTGGCGATGGTCATAAAAGGGAAATATGATCATCGCTCCTTTTTACCATCCTTCCTCCGGGAAGTCCTCATAAACCGGTGCGGCGCACCGGAAAGGCTCTGCCATACGCCTTCGGTGAAAGGCAGATGGCCTGTCATTTGGGTAATAGCATTCCGTAAGGATGTTATTATACAGGTTCTCATAGGAGCGCACTGCTCCAACCCCTTTTGAAGCGGCTTGGTGTCGCTTCTTTTTTTGCTTGCATTATTCGATGAAATTCGATATAATAGAACCATCAGATAGATAAATATCGTTTTACTTAGACATGGATTAGCCGGCGGCGCCGCCGCCTTTAGGGCATGAGAGCCCGGGAGGTTTATATGAACGTATACGATTTCAAAGCAGTGAACGGAAAAGGCCAGGAAGTTTCCCTGTCCGACTACAAAGGCAAAGTTCTTCTCATTGTCAATACAGCCAGCAAGTGCGGCTTTACGCCCCAGTTTGAAGGACTGGAAAAACTGTACAATGCCTACAAGGACAGGGGCTTTGTGGTGCTGGGCTTCCCATGCAACCAGTTTGCAGAGCAGGATCCCGGAAGCGACGGAGAAATCCAGGAATTCTGCCGCCTGAACTACGGCGTTACCTTCCCCATGTTCCGCAAGGGCGATGTAAGGGGAGACAGTGCACAGCCCCTTTTCAAATACCTGACAAAGGAAAAGGGATTCAAGGGTCTTGACATGGACCATCCCAATGCCAAAGTCCTTCTGGATTTCATCAAAAAGAACTATCCCCATTTCCTGGATGATGATTCCATTAAATGGAATTTCACCAAATTCCTGGTGGGCAGAGATGGAAATGTGGCAGCACGGTTTGAACCCACCAAGACACCGGAAGCCATAGCGCCGGAAATTGAAAAACTGCTGTAACAGTCATTGAAAAAGGACAGTGAAGGATTTTCTTCACTGTCTTTTTTGCTGGTGATCGAAGAGAGCCGCTGCCTTAAGACGCCGAGCACCGCAGGACTCTTCATTTTGCGAACCCTTCACGCCTTAAAGAGCGCGCCCCTTTGAACACTCTTCCTCTTATGGTACTATAAGAAAGGAAATGAAAAGCAAAGGAGGCAGAGGATGAAGAAATATTTCTTTTTTGATATTGATGGTACCCTGACTACGCCGCTGACAGCAGATTATCCGGAAAGCACCAGGCAGCGGTGAAGGAACTCATCCGCCGGGGACACTTTGTTTCCCTGGCCACCGGACGCATGCAGGCAGATGCCCTGGAAGTAGCCAGGACCCTGGGCATATCAGCTCTGGTGTCCGATGGCGGCAATGCGGTCACCATTGACGGGAAGATTCTTTATGATGAAGGCCTGCCTCTTTCGGACTGCATCCGTACCCTTTCGGACATTGATGAAGAAAAGCATCCCTGGGCGGCCGCTCCCTATAATAAGAAATACCGCGTTACAAGGACCCCTCTGTATCTGGAAAAAGTCAAAGACCGGTATTATGAAACGGAAGTGGATCCCTCCTTTGACTTCCGCAAAGTCTCTGCCATCCACAAGATTTTTGTGGCCTGCAGCAAACAGGAAAGGGATGACATTCCTCTCTATACGCTGCCCCACGTATGGTTCAGCACGGACACCATGCTCATCGAGCCGGTGCATAAGGAAAGGGGCATTATGGAAATACAGAAACGGTTCCATATTTCCGACAGGGACATCGTTGTTTTCGGCGATGGCATGAATGACCGCTCCATGTTCCGTAAAGAATGGTTTCGCATCGCCATGGGCAACGCCAAACCGGAGCTGAAGGCCCTTTCCAGCTACATCACCGACCGGGCCGACGAAGACGGTATCTACAACGCCTGCCGCCACTTCGGCTGGATTTAAGGATTCTCCGGTAATGATTATCTTTGTAAAGAGACTGGATAAGGCTGTTCCCCTCAGGCCGGCCTGATTTTTGATGAATCGGGCTGGCCGCAAGCCCTGGAGGAAAGAAATCCAAGTGCCCCGGCCTGTCATCAGGAAGAAGCGGACATGCTGATGGCAGATACCAGGAATATGCTTCCCCTTTTCCGGGACCGGCGGAAGAGCTGGAAAAGAGATATGAAAGTGGAAATGCCGGGGGTGGGGGAAGAAATTGCCTTCCTGTATCAGCCCTTTCTTTGACTTTCTGCCCGCTTTACCGGACTGGGAAACAGGAACCGGTCTTTGGAAGAGAACCCTATCCGGATGATTGTAAACAGATAAAATTGCATAAATTGACAAAAGGACTGCTGCTGATTATTATATAAAAGACAGTCTTTTTTTCATTGACGGAAAAAGGAATTGTCTGTTATCATAAAGTATCATTGTATTTTTATATTTCTCAGGACATAAGAAAGAGGAAACATGGAGAAAGAAAGTATGAAGGATGAAAAAAAAGGGTGGAGACATTCTTTTTGATATCCGTCATTTGACCCATACCTTTGAGACGGAAGAGGGGAAGAAGTTTGATGCCCTCTCCGATGTATCCGCCACCATCAGGAAGGGGTCCTTTACGGCCATCATCGGTACCAACGGCAGCGGCAAGTCCACGCTGGCCCGTCATTTGAACGCCCTGCTGATTCCCACGGACGGGGAAATCTATGTGGAGGGTATGAAGACCTCCGATTTTTCCCATATCTGGGATATCCGCCAGAAGGTGGGCATGGTGTTTCAGAATCCGGACAACCAGCTGGTGGCTGCCATTGTAGAGGAAGATGTGGCCTTCGGTCCGGAGAACCTGGGCATTCCTTCGGAGGAAATCAAAAAACGGGTGGATGTGGCTCTGGAGAAGGTAGGCATGACGGCTTACCGCACCCATTCTCCTGCCATGCTTTCCGGCGGGCAGAAGCAGCGCATCGCCATTGCAGGCATTCTGGCCATGCATCCGGACTGCATCGTGCTGGATGAACCGACAGCCATGCTGGATCCCCATGGCCGTAAAGAGGTTATGGATACGGTGCATGAGCTGAATGAAAAGGAAGGCATAACCATTGTGCTCATTACCCATTTCATGGAAGAAGCGGTGACGGCGGACCATGTGATGGTCATTGACAAGGGCCATCTGAGAATGGAAGGAACGGCCAGGGAGGTTTTCTCCCAGGCCGACAAGCTGACGGCCCTGGGACTGGATGTGCCGGTGGCGGCGGATCTGGCCCATGGACTTCGGAAGAAGGGCTTCCATATACCGGAAGATTGTTTGACAGATGAGGAGCTGGGAGAATCATTATGTCCATATGCGTCGAAAATGTAAGCTGTGTGTACAGCAAGGGTTCTCCCTTTGAGAAGGTGGCGCTGGAAAATATCAGCCTCACCATTGAAAAGGGAGAATTTATCGGGATTATCGGCCATACGGGCAGCGGAAAATCTACCTGATCCAGCATCTGAACGGCCTCATCCATCCCACCTCCGGAAAGGTGACCATTGACGGCGTGGACCTGGCAGCCAAGACGAAGGAAGCGGTAGCCAAGCGCCATTCTGTGGGCATGGTTTTCCAGTATCCGGAGCATCAGCTCTTTGAGGAGACCGTGGCCAAAGATATCGCCTTTGGCCCGAAGAATCTGGGCTGCAGTGAAGAGGAAACGGAAAAAAGAGTGAAAAGTGCCATGAAATTTGCAGGCCTTGATTATGATACCTTCGGCGGCCGTTCGCCTTTCCGCCTTTCCGGCGGCCAGCAGCGGCGCGTGGCCATTGCAGGGGTGATTGCCATGCATCCCGATTTCCTTATCCTTGATGAGCCGTCGGCAGGCCTTGATCCCATCGGACGGCGTGAAATTTTCTCCCGCATCCAGAGCTGGTACCAGAAAGGCGTTTTTTCCGTCATCCTGGTATCCCATAACATGGACGACATTGCACGGCTGGCTACCCGCCTGCTGGTGATGCACAAGGGCCATCTGGTGATGGATGGAAAGCCCATGGATATTTTCCTCCACCATCGCAGGGAGCTTCAGGAATGCGGCGTCGATGCGCCGCCTTTGACACAGACCCTTCTGTATCTGAAGGAGAAGGGCATTCCGGTGCCGGAGGATGCGAAAACCGTGGAAGAAGCGGTGGATAGAATGAGTCAGATGCTGGGAGGCGGAAAATCATGTTAACAGATATTACCCTCGGCCAGTATTACCCGGGAGATTCTTTCCTGCACCGCATGGACCCCAGAGCCAAGATTCTCTGCACCATGATTTTCATCGTGGCCATTTTCCTGGCCAATAACCTGTGGTCCTACATTCTGGTGGCCGGATTTACTTTCCTGGCCATCGCCCTGTCCGGCGTGCCGGTTTCCCTGATTTGGAAAGCCATCAAGCTTTGTGGATTATTCTGGTATTCACCATGGGTATCCATGTGCTCACCACACCGGGCAATGAGCTCTTTACCTGGAAATTCATTCATATTAGTCAGGAAGGGATACAAAACGGCTCATCATGACCCTGCGTCTGGTGTTCCTCATTGCCTTTTCTTCCCTCCTTACCTATACCACCAGCCCCATTGTGCTCACTGACGGTATCGAAGCACTGCTCATGCCTTTCAAACGGTTCGGCGTACCGGCCCATGAACTGGCCATGATGATGACCATTGCCCTTCGTTTCATTCCTACCCTTCTGGAAGAAACGGACCGTATCATGAAAGCCCAGTCCTCCAGAGGCGCCGATTTCGTAAACGGAAATCTCTGGCAGCGGGCGAAGAACATGGTCCCCCTGCTGGTACCCCTCTTCATTTCCGCCTTCCGCAGAGCCGACGATCTGGCTACCGCCATGGAAGCCAGGTGCTACCGCGGCGGAGAAGGCCGCACCAAAATGCATCAGCTGGCCTATACCTGGAGAGACAGGAATGCGTTCCTGGCAGTGGTATTGGTTACAGCCCTGCTCCTTGGACTGTATATCTATTTCAAATAAAAGAAAGGAAGCCGGGGCAGAGGCCCCGGCTTTTTGAAAACGATGAAAAATATATGGATTACCCTTTCCTATGAAGGCACAAGCTACGGCGGGTTCCAGCGGCAGGAAAACCGCATGACCGTGCAGGAAATGGTGGAAAACTGCCTTCAGTCGCTGACCGGCGTGAAAACCACTCTCTACTTCGTGGCCCGCACGGACGCCGGCGTCCATGCCTACGGCCAGGAATGCACTTTCTATACCGATTCCACCATTCCCGGGGACCGCTTCCTGTACGCCATGAATGCCTGTCTTCCCTATGATATCCGCGTCACTGCCAGCCGGGAGGTAGATATGGACTTTTCCGTAAGAAGGAGAAACTATGGGAAAACCTATGGCTATCTTTTGACGGAAGGAAGGGAAACATCGCCCTTCCTGAAACGGTACATCTGGCGCACCGGGAAGAAGCTGGACCTTTCCCTCATGGAAAAGGCGGCAGCGGTGCTGGAAGGACGCCATGACTTTACCTCCTTCCGCGGCAATAATTCCGTGCCTTCGGACCCGGTGAGGAATATCAATGACATCCGCATCCAAAAGGAAGGCTCCCTCTATCGCATTTACGTAACCGGCGAGGGCTTCCTCTACCACATGGTGCGCAACATAGCCGGGGCCTGGTGGATGCAGGACGGGGGGCGCTGTCTCCGGAAGACATGACCCGCATCCTTGAAGCCAGGGATCGAAGGAAACTGGGCATCACGGCGCCTGCCGAAGGCTCTGCCTCCTTCGTGTGTACTTTGCACCCATTACCGGGAAGGATATCGACGAAACCCTGAAGATGCCTCTCTATCCCTGGTGCCTTTGAGAAGATAGCAATGATTTGCGGCAGCTGGCTGCTTTCCGTAGGATGCAGGAACTGCCGCTTTTTTGAACACTGGGAGCTGAACGGTTCAATCATTTCATCTCTGCTGTTCCAATCGAAGAGAAAATCATATATAATAGAAAGAATGAAACTGTGCAGGTACTCCAGGGGGCGTTCATCATGGAAGCAGGAAAAAAGGAAAAAATAGAAAAGGCGGCCCGCCGCCTTTTCGGGGAAAAGGGATACCATGATACATCCTTCGGGACATCAGCCGTCAGGCAGGGGTCAGCGTATCATCCATTTCCTATTATTTCGGCACCAAGGAAGAGCTGTATCATACCCTTTTCCCGAAGGAAGAAAAGGAGAAGGCACCGGACAAGAAGGAGCAGATTGAAAATGCAGCCATCCGACTCTTTGCGCTGAAGGGCTATTCTGACGTGTCCATCCGGGATATCGGTAAGGAAGCAGGGGTGAACAGCGCCGCCATTTCCTATTACTTCGGCGGGAAGAAGGAACTCTATGCCGCCATACTGGAACGGGGAAGCGCCCTTCTGGTGGATTTCGTGGAAATGGCTGCCGACGCACCAGAAAGCCCATGGAAATCATGGAAATGTATTCCCGCTTTTTCTTCCGCCTCATGAAGGAGCATCCCTATATTCTCCGTATCTTTTCCTGGGAAATGATTCATCCCACCGACGTATTCGCCTCCATTGGAAAGGAACGATTCGCCATGGTGCTGGTGGTGCTCCGGGCAGCTCTCACGGGAGGCATGGAGGAAGGCATTTTCCGCCATAATCTGAAACCCACGGAGGTCTGCATTTCCTGGGCCGGCATGGTGGCCTATTATTATCTTATGAGCGAAATCAAGAAGCGGTTTGCGGTGAAGGAGGAAATTTCCGAAGCCTCCTACATGGACCAGGCCTTCGACGTGCTCATGAACGGTATCAAGGAGAAATGATGATTTTTATAGACAAAATCTATTGATTACAGTCGCCATGAGTTTATGTCATGAATGCATAAAATTTATATCCCTTGGGTCATTAAATCAGGGCCGCATGTATGAAAAAGTATGAAAAATGTAAATTTCTGTCTTGATGTACAGGGGGTCTGCGTATAAAATAAAAAAAGTAGTTCTTTTCTCCGGATCTTCCCCATGAAAGGGCGCGGATCCGGAGTTTTTGTCAGATTTGGGAGTTTCATATGGCAGAAAATAATCAGGAAATGCATGAGAACCTTGAAAGAGGGTTGAAGAACCGGCACATCCAGCTGATCGGCCTTGGCGGAGCCATCGGCGTAGGCCTGTTCCTCGGATCCGCCACAGCCATCGAACTGGCAGGGCCTTCGGTGCTTTTGACTTATATCATCGGCGGCGTTGCGATTTATTTCATTATGCGGGCCCTGGGCGAATTGTCCGTGGCCTACCCTGTATCCGGGGCCTTCAGTGCCCATGCCGCCCGTTTTCTGGGACCCAAGTGGGGCTATCTCACCGGTTGGACCTACTGGTACATGTGGATGGTTACTTGTATGGCGGAACTGACGGCCGTAGGGATTTACATGAATTTCTGGTATCCCGACCTGCCCCAGTGGGTATCGGCCCTCTGTGCCCTCCTCCTGATGACGGTGGTTAATTTCATTGCCGTTTCTGCTTACGGGGAGTTTGAATTCTGGTTTGCCTGATTAAGATCTGCACCATTATCTTTATGATTATCGGCG
>ENA-OQBJ01000093-OQBJ01000093.1-human-gut-metagenome-genome-assembly--contig:-NODE-93-length-44535-cov-4.242907_pt1 | contig 44535 bp, 41 predicted proteins | sample MGYA00242743_ERZ504545 | MGnify/ENA primary metagenome ERZ504545 (study PRJEB26092, sample SAMD00036252) | human gut metagenome | host: Homo sapiens | study: EMG produced TPA metagenomics assembly of... | reverse complement strand
GTCAAACTTAGGCCAGTCAAAGGCAGTAGATTCAATCCAGCAAGTTGGAATACACCGATGCCGGAGTGGGCACGATGACCTTGACCATGCAGGATGGAAGTACCGTCGAAATTGGTGGTCTGCAGGATAAATACATTACCGGAGCTAGCTGGATGGAAATAAGCTGACCATTACCAGAAACGACAATGAAAAGTTTGAAGTCGATAAGATTGCTACGACTGACGACATTATTGGTGAAAACAGTAAAGTAAACCTGAAGTTCACCGGTGACGATACGTCTGCTGATTCTACGATCACCAAGAAAAACAGTGAAACCCTTAATATTCTTGGCGGTGCTACTGAATTTACGTCGGCCAACAACATTGGTGTCGTCAAAGACGGCGAGGCTCTGAGAGTAAAACTTGCAAAAGACATTTCCATGGGGGACGGCAGCATTACCTTTGCACCTACGGGAGCAAAAGACGCTGACGGCAATACCTTGGTCCAAGGCCAAGACGGCAAGTGGTACTCCGACCTGTCCGACGCTACTTATGATGCGACCAATAATGTCTACACCAAAGCTGATGGAACTACTGTAAGCGCTGTAGAAAATCCGATCGTTTCGGCCGTTACCTTGACCAATACGGGCCTCGACAATGGAGGCAATAAGATCACCAACGTTGCAGCCGGTACGGAAGATACGGATATCGTCAACTTGGGTCAGCTCAAAGGCAGTACGATTCAGTCCAGCAAGTTGGAATACACCGACGCTGGAGTGGGCACGATGACCTTAACCATGCAGGATGGAAGTACCGTTGAAATTGGCGGCCTGCAGGATAAGTACATTACCGGAGCGAGCCTGGATGGGAATAAGCTGACCATTACCAGAAACGACAATGAAAAGTTTGAAGTCGATAAGATTGCCACGACCGACGACATTATTGGTGAAAACAGTAAAGTAAATCTGAAGTTCACCGGCGACGATACGTCTGAAAGTGGCACGATTACGAAGATCAATGGTGCTACCCTTAATGTTCTTGGCGGTGCTACTGAATTTACGGCTGCCAATAACATTGGCGTCGTCAAAGAAAACGATGCTCTTAAGGTTAAGCTGGCAAAAGACATTTCCATGGGCGATGGTAGTATTACCTTTGCACCTACGGGAGCAAAAGACGCTGACGGCAATACCTTGGTACAGGGTGAAGATGGTAAGTGGTACTCTGACTTGTCCGATGCTACCTATGATTCGACCAATAATGTCTACACCAAAGCTGACGGAACTACTGTAAGCGCTGTAGAAAATCCGATTGTTTCGGCCGTTACCTTGACCGATACAGGTCTTGACAATGGTGGTAACAAGATTACTAATGTCGCTGCCGGTACGGAAGATACGGATATCGTCAACTTAGGTCAGCTCAAAGGAAGTACGATCGGCTCGAGCAAGGTCGAATACACCGATGCCGGAGTCGGTACGGTGACCTTGACCATGCAGGATGGGAGTACCGTCGAAATTGGCGGCCTTCAGGATAAGTACGTTACAGGGGCAACATTTAAAGACAACAAGTTGACCATTACCCGTAACGATGATAAATCCTTTGAAGTAGGTGATATTGCTTCTAAGAGTGATATGGATTCAGCTGTTGGCAGTGCTAACCTGAAATTTACCGGTGACGATGCGTCTGCTGATGCTACGATCACCAAGAAAAATGGGGAAACTCTCAACATTCTTGGCGGTGCTACTGAATTTACGGCTGCCAATAACATCGGTGTCGTCAAAGAAAACGACGCCCTTAAGGTGAAACTTGCAAAAGATATCTCTATGGGCGACGGCAGCATTACCTTTACCCTACGGGAGCGAAAGACGCTGACGGCAATACCTTGGTTCAAGGCCAAGACGGCAAGTGGTACTCCGACCTGTCCGATGCTACCTACGATGCGACGAATAATGTCTACACGAAATCCGATGGTACTACCGTAAGTGCCGTAGAAAATCCGATTGTTTCATCCGTAAAATTGACCAATACCGGCCTCGACAATGGCGGCAATAAGATCACCAATGTCGCTGCCGGTACGGAAGATACGGATATCGTCAACTTAGGCCAGCTCAAAGGCAGTACGATTCAATCCAGCAAGTTGGAATACACCGATGCCGGAGTGGGCACGATGACCTTGACCATGCAGGATGGAAGTACCGTTGAAATTGGCGGCCTGCAGGATAAGTACATTACGGGCGCAACCTTTAAAGATAACAAGTTGACCATTACCCGTAACGACGATACATCCTTTGAAGTAGGTGATATTGCATCTAAGAGTGAAATGGATTCAGCCGTTAGCAGCGCCAACCTGAAATTCACTGGTGACGATACGTCCGATGACGCTACGATCACCAAGAAAAATGGTGAAACCTTATCCATCTATGGTGGTGTAGCTGCAACGGATGCAGACGGCAATAGCTTGTTGTCCAGCGTCAACAATGTCGGCGTTGTTAAAACTGATGACGGCTTACAGATTAAACTTGCTAAGGACTTGTCCGGTATCGACAGCGCTCGCATAGGCGGTACTGAAAAAGATGGTGTAGTTACCGGTGGTATTTACATTGCTAATCAGTCTGTAACATATAATGGTGCCAGCAGTAAGACTGAAAGCGGCTTATACGTTACCGGTTTGGCCAATACGGCTTGGAATCCTTCGACAGATGGTATCGTAAGCGCCGTGCGGCTACAGAAGACCAGTTGAAAGCTGCCTATGATGGCCTTTCCTCGACGATTACAGCCAATAAAGTCGTAGCCGGTAAAAATATTACCGTAACTGAGCTGCCTAATGGTGCAGGGACAGAAGTTGCCTTAAGTGACAACCTCTCCTTCGGCGATAAAGATGGTAATAATGTCGCTATTAAGGGCAACGAAGGTATCATAGCGCTGGAGATGGTGGTACTAATAAAGTGGTCGTCGATGGGACTAAGTCCACGGTAACAGCTGGTACCGGTGACAACCAAGTTCTTGTTGATGCTCCAAAGGCCAAGTTACGATTGGTGACGGCTCTAACGGCAGTATTGTCATGGGGAACCAAGATGTGGCTGTTAAAAATGCCGACGGCACGGCGAAGGTTGATGCCGACGGCAATCCTGTTACTGAAAAAGGTAAATTCATCACCGGCCTTGAAAACACGACTTGGAAGCCTGATGAAAAAGGCTACGTCCCCGATCGAGCTGCTACGGAAGGTCAATTAAAAGATATTGTTGGCCAATTCGATGGTAAAATTGATGATATCAACAACTCTAAACGAGGCTTTAACAGCGATACCGGTGAAGTCATCAAACGCGGCAAAGATGACGTTTTAGATCTTAAAGGCGGAATCTCTGATGCAAGTAAATTAACCGACGGCAACATCGGCGTCGTTAATAACACGGCCGGCAGCGGTTTTGACATCAAGTTGTCTAAGAACCTCAAGGATCTTGAGTCGGTAACATCGAACTCGATGACGACGAAAGAGCTGACGGTTTCGGAAAAAGCCAATATTGGCAACGTTTCTATCAGCAACGACAACGTTACCATTGGCACGGGTGACAGCAAGACCGTCATCACCAATGAAGTCGTTACGACGGGCTCAGTCACGACGGGCAACACGACCATCAACAATGGCGGATTGACGATTAAGAATGAAGATTCGTCGAAAAACATCACCGTCGAAAACAACAACGTCAGCATGGGCGGCAATGTCATCCACAACGTCGGTGATGCCGTGGAAGCAACGGACGCTATCAATAAAGGCCAGTTCGACAGAACCGTCAGTGCTATCGGGACGGGCATGAACCAGATGAATAACCGCATCGGGAAACTCGACAGTCGCGTCAATCGCGTCGGAGCCGGAGCCGCAGCCTTGGCAGCACTCCATCCGTTGGAATACAGCTCCGATTCTAAATGGGAAGTCACGGCCGGCGTCGGTAATTACCGCGGGGCCAATGCTGTTGCCCTTGGCGCGTTCTATCGGCCCAACTACGATACCATGGTCAGCATCGGTTCGTCCTACGGCGGAGGTGAAAACATGGTCAATGCCGGCGTAACCTGGAGAATTGGTGAAGGTGAAACGGGCAGCTACCAGTCGAAGCAAGCCATGGCTCAGGAAATCGACAGCTTGAAATCGGTCGTAGCCGATCAGAGTGGCCAGCTCCAAGCTCAAAACAGCAAGATTGAAGCTCAGAGCGAACAACTGTCTGCTCAAAACGATAAGATTGAAGCTCAGAGCCAGCAATTAGAAGAACAAAATAGAAAGATTGAACAATTGATGCAGGCGATTGCCGCTTTGACGAAATAAGCAAAGCGATTATCTGCGTAAGACCGAGGCTCTTCTTTTGAGAAGGGCCTCGGTTTTTTTATTCATGTATTATGGATTTCCTACTATATTCATTTCCAGGTCATTATTGATAGGCGGATGTATTGATCTCGTGCTTATATACAACTGTTATATTTCTGATAATAATATGGAGGAATTTATACAGTGAAAAGAAAGGAATGTAGTTGGTTGAAAAATAGCATACAATTGTTGCGTTGAATTATCTTGGCGTGATGATGAAATTTGGATTTATATAGGTAGAAATTAGTAAATTAGTGGAGATTAAACGGTATCATCTCACTTGAACCGGGTTATCTTGAAAGTATTTGAATTTTTATTTACACGATTAAGTCGTATATAATTAACTGGAAAATAGTTAAAACTAACGTAAATAGTTTTATATTGTTATATTAATGTAAGCTAATTGACAATAAAATAAATAGTATATAGAATAATAACATAAGGATATATCGTACTAATTATCCAGAATAATTGTGATACAGTATTTAAATTAACGAGTTAATTTAAAAATTTGGATTTTATGGAGGGGATAATATAGGGCAAGTTTATGCTTGGGGTAATATTCATAGCTGAATGAAGGCTCGCAAGCCAAGTTATAAGTCTGCTGAAATTTAATGTCGGAAAAATATCTGTTGTTTAGTTGGTTCGTGTAAGTTTATCATCAACCTTTTAGGAGGAAAGCGATATGAATAGGATTTACAAGGTCATTTGGAGCAAAGTAAAGAATTGCTATATCGTAGTTTCTGAAATAGCAAAGAGTCACAGTAAGCCCGTATCGACAAAATTAAACGCCGGTAAAACCGTTGCGGCCGTATTGGCTGTAACGGCGTTATGCTCTGGTTTTACGGTGGGCAATGTATTTGCGGCTACCGCTACGAATCCGGCAGGGGAAGGTCCTGGGATCGCTATCGGTACTAATTCAAGTGCTAATAATAATGCAGCTGTTGCTGTTGGTATGAATGCACAAGCCAATAATCGTAACTCTGTTGCTGTAGGGTATGGTGCCCAAGCTAATTATGTGAATGCTATTGCTGTGGGCACGGGTGCTAAGGCAGAAAATTCAGATGCCATAGCTATGGGTACTAATTCTAGTGCAACCGGTAATTTGTCTGTTTCTATTGGTCAAACCGCTGGAGCTTCAGGAGCTTATGCGGTAGCGCTTGGTCAGAATGCGAAAGCGAATAAAGATAATAGCGTAGCAATTGGTAGAAATAGTAGCGTCAATGCGTCGAATGCGGTAGTAATTGGTTTTGGCGCTAGTACAACCAACGAAGTCGAAGCTACAGCTACTACGGCTGCATCGGGGGGCACTCGTGGTGTTGCTCTTGGTAATAGTGCTCAAGTTCAAGTTACTGATGGCGTTGCATTAGGCTACAATTCAATTGCTAATCGATCTGGTTATGTGGCAGATACAACAGATTCTGATGGTAATGTTACCGTTAAAGGTAATGCCGGTTCTCCGGGGTGGGATCCGAAGACAAATGCTAATGCAGATTCTTCTTTGTGGAATAATAGGACTTGGACTGCCAATAAAGGTGCGGTATCTATAGGTCGTAATGGTGAAACTCGCCAAATTATTAATGTAGCAGCCGGCACACAAGATACGGACGCGGTCAATGTAAAACAACTAAAAGATGCTGTGTCTAATGTAGTTATTCATGCCAATTATACAGATACGGCGGCGACATCTATAATTGGCAATAATATCGGAACCCTAACTCAAACTGCGGGAGCAGGGGCTAAACGGTCTGTAGCCATTGGTCGAGACGCAAAAGTACAAACAACTGCTGATTATGGCATTTCTATCGGTAATTATACGAATGTTACGGCGGCTGGTGGTGTAGCAGTCGGAAACAGTGCTCAGGTGCAAGTCATCGATGGCGTTGCTATAGGTTCAAATGCCGTTGCTAATCGAAATGGATATGTGGCTGACTCTACAGACTCAGATGGTAATCCCGTTAAAGGAAATGCAGGTTCTCCAGGATGGGATCCCAAAACAAATGCTAATTCTACTTTGACTAATGGGACATGGACCGCTAATAGAGGTGCATTATCTATTGGTAATGGTAGTAATATCACTCGACAAATCACAAGTGTAGCGGCCGGCACACAGGATACGGACGCAGTCAATGTGAAACAACTTAAAGAGGCTGTGTCTAATGTTTACATTCATGCAAATGGAGACACTGTAGCAACATCTATAAATGGTAATAATTTAGGAACTTTAACTCAAACTGGAGGTGCCGGTGCTAAGCGATCTGTAGCTATTGGTCGGGATGCAAAAGTACAAACGACTGCTGATTACGGCATTTCTATCGGTAATAATACGAATGTTACAGCTGTTAATGGTGTAGCAATCGGAAACAGTGCTCAGGCGCAAGTCAACGATGGTGTTGCTATAGGTTCAAATGCCGTTGCTAATCGATCTGGCTATATAGCTGATACTAAAGATTCAGACGGTAATGTGACAGTAAAAGCAATGCCGGTTCTCCTGGATGGGATCCAAAAACAAATGCAAACTCTACTTTGACGACGGCTACATGGACCGCTAATAGAGGCGCATTATCTATTGGTAATGGTAGTGGTATTACTCGACAAATCACGAGTGTTGCCGCCGGTACACAAGATACGGACGCGGTCAATGTAAAACAACTTAAAGATGCGGTGTCTAATGTTTATATTCATGCAAATGGAGACACTGTAGCAACCTCTATAAATGGTAATAATTTAGGGACTTTAACTCAAACTGGCGGTGCTGGTGCAAAACGATCAGTAGCTATTGGTCGGGATGCAAAAGTACAAACGACTGCTGATTATGGCATTTCTATCGGCAATAATACGAATGTTGCTGCAGTAAATGGTATTGCTTTAGGGAATACAGCTAAGGTAGATACAGATTCTCAATATGGTATCGCAATTGGTCAAAACTCTACGATTACAAAGACAGTAGCGGCTACAGATACCCAGAGTGCTACCGGTGGGTATGATGGCATAGCAATCGGCCGAAACACTAATGTACAGGCAACGGGTGGCATTTCTTTAGGTGTAAATTCCATTGCTAATCGATACGGATATGTAGCAGATACTACGGATTCGGATGGTAATACGGTTAAGGGGAATGCAGGTAGTCCGGGCTATGATTTCGCAACTAACACCACAAGAGTGTTAGATAATATTAATGCTACCTGGCGTGCCAATAATGGTGCATTAGCTATCGGGAATGGTGGTAATCAGACTCGGCAAATCATTGGCGTAGCTGCCGGTACACAGGATACTGATGCCGTTAACGTGGCACAAATTAAGGGTTTGGCAACAGCGTTACGCACTCAAATTGCTGTTAAACAAGCCGATACTACAAATGCATTATATGGTGGCTCAGGCGTTTGGGTTAATAAAAATTCCACGAATGCAATCGCTTTAGGTACAGGTGCGTTTGCCGATACACCCAGTACGATTGCTATTGGTGATAAGGCTAGCGTTGCTTCTAACGCAAGCTTAATAGGTGGCATTGCTATTGGGAAAAATGCTTACGTCCTTAACGGTGGGGGGCTTCAGGAAGCTCAATTAGGCTTTGACCCTACCAACTGGCCAGGTGGTGGCTGGGGTGGCTATGAAACACCCACAGATCCGTCAAGAGTTGCGACCGGGATTGCCATAGGTGTTAACTCTGATGCACGTACAGGTTCAATTGATATTGGTGGCCGTGCATATATAGGCACCATGGGCGGTAAGCAAATTTCTAACAAAAATGCCGGTGGACATGTAAATCAGACTACATTGGGGACTAATAGCTACAATAAAGGCTTGTTCTCTACGATGGTAGGTTCTTACTCAATTACTACCGGAGGGTTTGACGGTTCTGGCTATTCTAATTCAAGTAGATATGCAGCACAAAACTTTGGTGCAACTGTGATCGGTTCTTTGAATAGTGTTCGCTCTAATGAAAATCGGTGGTCTGGGACATCTTACCAAGGTATTGCTAACACGATTGTAGGGTTAGGTAATATTACAGATAATACCAATGGCTCCCTGGTGTTTGGGCAGGTAATACCATTACCAATTCTATTACCGACATTTACATGCCAACGAGTGGGGCTAACTCTGTAGATGCGATGGTGGATAAGCTTCAATCTACGATTAAGAGCTCTAATAGTGGTGGTGCGACACTAGCTATTGGTGGTGGAAACAGTGCTAACTATACTCGGACATCCTCCATCATTGGGGTTAATAATACAATGACCGGCACAAGTAGTAATATTAGCCAATATAATGCTTTGACCGGCTATAACAATACGGGTACCAATGTAACGAATGTGACGGTAACCGGTAGTAACAATACTGTATCCGGCTCTACTTCCATTGTTAACTTAGGTAACGAAAATGCTGTCGAAGATTCCAATAATACGATACTCCTCGGTGATAATCGTACCGTAACTGGTTCCGACAACAGCATTATCTTAGGCCGTGCTAATAAAGCGGCGACGACGACACTCCGTGCCGCAGCCGATACGACCTTGACGACGACGGCTGATAACGTAGTCGTTATGGGTTATAATGCCAATGCGACTGTCAATGACGGTGTAGCTTTGGGCTCGAATTCTGTGGCCAGTGTTGATAAAGGGGTAGACGGCTATAACCCAAGTGCGAAGACGTTGACCGGTACTGCCTGGACTTCGACTTTAGGCTCGGTCTCTGTCGGCGATGTATCGAATAATATGACTCGTCAGATTACGGGTGTCGCTGCCGGTACTCAGGATACGGATGCTGTTAACGTGGCACAGTTGAAAGCTAATAAAGTCGACTTAAAAGAAGGCGATAATGTAACCATTACATCCACGGTGGCTGATGATGGGGCTACGACCTATACGATTAAATCTACCGATACGAATACGACTTTAGCTAGTGGTACAGTGTCTTATGTTGGAGCCGATGGCACCTTGGTATTAACCGATTCTGCCGGTGAAAAAGTTACTGTAACCGGTTTGAAGAATACGTACCTCACTGGAGCAACTTTAAGTGGCAATACATTAACCCTTACTCAGAATGAAGGTAGTCCGATTACTGTAACCGGTATTGCTACAACAGCAGATCTTGCAACCAATAAGGTTAAATACTTCTCTGTAAAATCTGAATTAACAGCTAATCAGAATAATGATGGAGCTAAGGGTACAAATTCGATTGCTATCGGCCCGAACTCTGTAGCTCAACGTGAAAATGGGATAGCCTTGGGGACTAATGTATATTCCGGTGGCAAGGGCAGTATTGTCATCGGTAGTGATGCCAAAGTTTCTGAAAATATTGCTCTGGAAGGCAGTATCGTAATTGGTAAAGGTGCTGTGGCCTTCACCGGTGGTGGCGAACAAGAAGCTTTATTGGGCATGGATCCGACTAACTGGCCGAAGCGTGGTTCCGGTGGATATGATAACCCGACCGATGCTAGCCGCGTAGCTACATCCATCGTTATCGGTACCAATGCGTTTGGTCGTACCGGCTCGATTGATATTGGTGACCGTGTATACAAAGGCACCATGGTGGTAAACAAATCACGGATAATAACACCGGCTTCCATGTAAATCAGACCACTTTAGGCACGAATACCTACAATAAGGGCTTGTTCTCGACTATGGTTGGTTCCTACTCTATTGCAACCGGTAGCTTTGATGGTAGCGGTAGGGCAAATACCGGGGCTTATGGTGCACAAAACTTTGGTGCTACCGTAATGGGCTCTTTGAATAGCATTCGTTCAAATGGAAGTGGAAGTTACTTCTCTCCTTCTTATCAAGGTATTGCCAATACCATTGTCGGTTTAGGTAATATTACGGATAATTCCAACGGTTCCTTAGTATTTGGCGCCGGCAACAAGATTACAAACTCTATTACATCAATTTCTATGCCGACAAGTGGCGCTGACTCTGTAGATGATATGGTTGATAAACTCCAGAGTGCGATTAAGAAATCTAATAGCGGTGGTGCTACTTTAGCCATCGGTGGTGGCAATACGGCTGATTATACTCGTACATCTTCCATCATTGGGGTAAACAACACCTTGACCGGTACAAGCAGCAATATTAGCCAGTATAACGCAATCACAGGCTATAATAACACGGCGACGAATGTAAATAATGTGACCGTAACCGGTGTTAACAACAAAGTAACCAATACAAAGACCGCTGTTGTGATTGGTGACAATCGCACGTTGACTGGCGTTAGCAATAATGTTGTTATCGGATCAGCTGATTCTGCTCTTGAAACAACGGTGAGTGATGCTGTGGCTGTTGGTAGAAACACTAATGTCACCATTGATGGCGGCGTAGCGCTTGGTGCTAACTCCGTTGCTCGCACTGATAAGGGCGTTGTAGGCTATGATCCGTCCGGGAAAATTACGGATGCGGACAGCATTTTAGGCAGCAATACTCAGTATCAGAGTCTGCTTACAGAAGTGTCTGATGCACAAACGACAGTAAATGATTTAACTGCACAGGCAGCTAGTTACCAAACCGCTATTGACCAAATTATTTCCATGTATCCTGACAATTCATATGAACAGGATGCTGGTTATCAAGGAATAAAGGCAGCTCTTGAATCAACGCAGGCGCAGTTATCTACGGCTCAGGCCGATTTGAATACTAAACAGAGTGCACTGGCTGAAGCCGGTAAAGCTCTGTACACCTGGCAATCCACGGCTGGCTCGGTGTCGGTCGGAGATGTTTCTAAAGGCATTACTCGTCAAATTACAGACGTAGCAGCCGGTACGGCAGATACTGATGCAGTTAACGTGGCTCAGCTCAAACAAGTTGCTCAAGTTGCGGATGACGCCAGCAAGACTACCTTGAAGTTCACCGGCGATGATAAAGCATCTGAAATTTCTAGAGGTAATGGTGACGTTCTCAGTATTATTGGTGGCGCAACAGCCACGGATACTGATGGTAACAGTTTATTAACGGATAGTAATATCGGTGTCGTAAAAGACGGCGACAGTGCTTGAAGGTTCAATTGGCAAAAGACTTAACCGGTCTCACTAGCGTTCGTATTGGTGGAACTACCAGTGGTGGTATCTACATTGCTAAACAGTCTATCAACAATACGAAAGGCGCTGCTGAAGAAGGCAACTACGTCACAGGCTTAACCAATAAGACTTGGGATCCGACCAACCAGGGATATGTAAGTGGTCGTGCCGCTACGGAAGATCAGCTGAACTCCGTTTACGAAAATATTAATAAGGACATCGAAGCCAGCAAGGTAACGAGTGGTAAGAATATCACTGTTGGCAAAGATAACAAGGTTTCCTTGAACGACAACATAACCCTCGGTGGTGACACGGCAGCAAACCAGGTCAACATCAACGGTAACGACGCTAAAGTAACCGCTGGTGATGGTGCCAATAAGGTTGTCGTTGATGGCTCTAAAGGTCAAGTCACTATTGGTGATGCGGCTAATGGCGGTATCATTATGGGTAACCAGACGGACGTCAAAGGCACGAAGTCTGACAACACGACGGATTCTCAGAGCGGCCACTTCATTACCGGCCTCGACAATACGACCTGGGATCCGGCTAATAAAGGTATCGTGGAAGATCGTGCCGCTACGGAAGGTCAGTTGAAAGATATCGCGGATAAGATCAGTGACATCGATACGGCCGTTAAATCTTCCAGCCGCGTCTTTGAAAGTGACAGCGGTGCTGATAATCAGGTAACCCGTAAGAATACCGAAGCTATGAAACTTAATGGTGGTGCTGATGTCAATAACCTCTCCGACAAAAACATCGGCGTGGTAAACAACAGCGATGGCAGCGGCTTCGACATCAAGTTGTCCAAAGACATTAAGGATCTGAACAGCATCGAAGTAAACAATAAGATTACCATCGGTACTGGCGACAATCAGACGGTCATCGAAGGCGACACGATTAATACGGGCTCGGTCACGACGGGCAATACGACGATCAACAACGATGGCCTGACGATTGTAAATGAAGATTCGTCGAAGAACATTACCATCAATAACAACAACGTCAACATGGGGGGTAATGTTATCAAGAATATCGGCGAAGGTACGGATCCGACGGATGCCATTAACAAGAATCAGTTCGACCGCGCCATCAACAATATCGGCACGGGCATGAACCAGATCAATAACCGCGTCAATAAACTCGATACGCGCATCAGCCGCGTCGGTGCTGGTGCAGCTGCCTTGGCTTCTCTCCATCCGCTGGAATTCAGTCCGGAAGCGAAGTGGGAAGTCACGGCCGGTGTCGGTAATTATCGCGGCGCCAATGCCGTAGCCTTGGTGCCTTCTATCGTCCTAATGGCGATACGATGGTTAGCATCGGTACGTCCTACGGCGGTGGCGAAAATATGGTTAATGCCGGTGTAACCTGGAGAGTTGGCGAAGGCGAAACGGCAAACTACCCGTCGAAGCAAGCCATGGCTCAGGAAATCGACAGCTTAAAATCGGTTGTAGCCGATCAGAGTGGCCAGCTCCAAGCTCAAAACAGCAAGATCGAAGCTCAGAGCGAACAACTGGAAGAACAGAACAAGAAGATTGAACAGTTGATGCAGGCCATTGCAGAATTGAAAAAATAAGATCGCTGAACTTGGCGAAGCATAATTACAGAAGCGAAAAGGCTCTCTTGAAAAAGAGGGCCTTTTTGATTTATGGAAATTTTGCATTCTTGAATTGCTCAAAAATAGTAAATAAATAGTAAAATAATTGTTTAAAAATGGAGTAGATCGTTTTTGTAATAGTACATTACCTTGACTTTATTGACAAAATTTTGTACAATATATAGAATGATAACATAAGGATATGTGGTATTGATTATTTGTAATAACTGGAGTATATCGGTTAAGTTACGATATAACTGCGAAAAATAAGACTTTATGGAGGGATGAAAGAGGGGAACTTTAGATTCTTAGTGTTGCTGCTGTATATCTGAACGAAGCATCGTGAATGCGGATTTAACAATCAGTATGCTGAATTTAAGTGGCAGTAACGTGTCTGTTTTAGGTAATTGAGTGAAATTTTATTATCAATCTAATAGGAGGCAAGCGATATGAATAGGATTTACAAAGTCATTTGGAGCAAAGTAAAGAATTGCTATATCGTAGTTTCTGAAATAGCAAAGAGTCACAGTAAGCCCGTATCCACAAAGTTAAATGCCGGTAAAACCGTTGCGGCCGTTTTGGCTGTAGCGGCTCTTTGTGCTGGCATGACGACCAGCGTTATGGCGGCCGATCAGTATTACAGTGTTGATGATTTTGGCGGTCGTTTGGCGAGTATGGGCAATAAAGATAATAGCGGGGCTAAAGGGATTGGATCCTTAGCGGCCGGTGTTGGTGCAAGTGTTCAAAGTGATGGGTTGTATAAAGGCGCTACGGCTACCGTTGTAGGTGCATTGAATACAGTTGCGATTGATACCAGTAGTAATACTTCTGCCTATGATGGTGTTGCAAACTCTATCGTGGGTGTTGCTAATGCGACACAAAATGCTAATGCCACCTTGATTTTTGGTGCCGGCAATGCAGTAACTAATTCTTATGCAGATGTTGATCTTAATTTAGGAAATCTTGATTTAAGTAGTCCTGTGGCGCTATCGAGACAGTTGGGGGCTGCCGTAGGTACCAGTGGTGGACAGGTATTAGTTATCGGTGGTGCTAACTCCGTTGATTATGCCGTTTCTCGGCTGTTACCGGTGTCAGCAATACTTTGAACGGTGCAGACGGTAATACGAGTGATTATAACTTTATTACCGGTGCAAAAAATACTTTGACGAATACGGATAGTACTTATGTTATTGGTTCGAAAAATACCGTATCCGATGGTTCTTCTAATGTCGTAATCGGCGATAATCGTAAATTAACAAGCACGACGGGGAACGTTGTTATCGGCTCCGCTGATGATGAAATGGAAACAACCGTATCCGATGCAACTATTCTCGGCCATAATGCTAATGCTACCGTAGCTGACGGTGTTGCTTTAGGGTCTAAATCTGTTGCCAGCGTAGCCAAAGGTGTAGTAGGCACTGTTCCGACAGGAACCACCGTATCCGATACGGATAAAGCTACTGCAACATGGACATCTACCTTAGGCGCAATTTCCGTAGGGGATACATCAAAAAATCTAACCCGTCAGATCACAGGCGTAGCAGCTGGTACACAGGCAACTGATGCTGTTAACGTGGCACAACTTAATGCTGTAAATACTAAAGTTGATAATAATGCAATTCATTTCTTTAGTGTTCGTGGATTATCTTCACAGGATAACTATAGTAATTCAGCTGCAACCGGTGAAAAATCTATTGCAATCGGGGCTAGCACGCGAACTCAAGGACACATTGGTACTGCATTGGGCTCTGATAATACTGCAAATGCTTGGGGGAGTACCGTAATTGGTAATGGTTCTGGAACTACTTACCTATTGCCGAATAGTATGTATGATCCAATTCCATTTGTTGATGGACAGGAATCGGGTTTTTCGTATACTTTTAAGCGCGATGATAATGGTAATTTTATTGATACAGGTCTTAAGGGTGGATATTCTACCACATTAGGCGCTAGTAATACGGTTATGACTTCATGGTTAAAATCAGTTGCACCTTTGGATGGATTTGGTAATACTTTGGTAGGTGGCTTTAACGAAACTGATAATGCTAATGGTGTATTTATTTTTGGTTGGCAAAATGAAATAAAAAAACTCCTACTTTACAAATGATGCAAATTTACCAAACAATATATCAGAGCTAGATGGGTTCCATTCTGATGGTTTTGGTGGTTCTGTTGTGGCTATTGGTATGGACAATACTGTTGATGGAGCACAACATTCCTATATCATGGGTACTGCTAATACCGTGAATGGTAAAGTAACTAGAGGAACTGTTGAAGAAGTTGCTACCGACAATATTGTAATTGGTGATAACCATAAAGTTGACAATGCATCGCATACGGTTATTTTAGGATCCGCTGATACGGAAACAACGACTGATCAAGACGGTGTTGTCGTTGTCGGCCATAATGCCAATGCAACTACAGCCGACGGCGTAGCTTTGGGTTCTAACTCTGTAGCTAGCGTAGCTTCTGGTGTTGCAGGCACTGTTCCGACCGGAACTACTGTTTCCGATACGGATAAAGCAAGTGCAACGTGGACGTCCACCTTAGGGGCCGTCTCTGTTGGTGATAGTGCCAATAATTTAACTCGTCAGATTACGGGCGTTGCAGCCGGTACTCAGGCAACTGATGCTGTTAACGTGGCACAACTTAATGCAGTAAATACCGTGGTCAATAACTTGACAACAACTGTAGATGCTAATAAGATTCACTTCTTCGCAGTTAATTCCGGAACTAGTGGTACTAACTATAATAATGATGGCGCTAAAGGTACGGATTCCATTGCTATCGGTAAAGCTAGTACGGCAGCTGATAACAGTATCGCTATTGGTAATGGGGCAAGTGTTTCTGATAGTAATGGTGGCAAAGGCAGCGGTGATATTGCTATCGGGAACAGGGCACAAATTAATAACTATGTAGATCAAAGTGCCAGTATTGCTATCGGTCAAAATGCACAAATCGATAATATGACCGGCATGCAAGAGTATATTTTCTCGTTGGGACAAACAACCTATAATCCGGAGTTTCGACCAGATGGGAGCATGGTTTTCAAACCTGAAGATCCTTCAAAAGTAGCTACAGCTATCGCAATTGGTGAAAACACCTTTGTACGTACGGGTGGTTTAATGATTGGTACGCATAACTATCGTGGTGTATTAGGCGATGTTGACGTAGACAGTGCCAATATCCGTGCTACCGGTGTTAATGTTAACAGTACGACTTTAGGTACAAATAGTTATAATAGTGGTGCTTTTGCAACCATTGTTGGTGCTTACTCGATTGCCAGCGGTAACTATGCCAGCGGTGGTGGGCAAGACAGTGCTTCTAAAAACCTCGGAGCTACCATTGTTGGCTCTTTAAATAGCGTAGAATCATCTACTGCAACTAGCAATCAATCAGGTATGGCTAACAGTGTGGTTGGTGTAGCTAACCGGACCTTCAATTCTAATGGCTCGTTAATCTTTGGTGCAGGTAATGAAATTACAAACTCTGTGGTTGATATTTCTGCGATTGAAACCTCTAATATTACCTCGGCAAAAGATTTGCAAACTAACTTAATCAAAGGTATTAAGGACTCCAATAGTGGTGGTGCTACACTTGCTATCGGTGGTGGCAATACGGCCGATTATACGCAGCAGTCGGCTCTTATCGGTGTTAATAATACATTGACCGGCACTGAAAGTGGCATCGCTCAATACAATGCCTTGACTGGTTTTAACAATACGGCGACTGGTGTAACCAATGTAACCGTAACCGGTACAAATAACACAGTTAGTGATTCTACATCTATCGTTAACTTAGGTAATGAAAATGCAGTATCCGAATCTAACAATACTATTTTGTTAGGTGACAATCGTACTGTAGAAGGTTCCGACAACAGCATCATCTTAGGCAGTGCTAATAAGTCGACTTCTAGCACCTTGCGTGCCGCAGCTGCCACAACGTTGACGACAGAAGCTGATAATGTAGTTGTTATGGGCTACAATGCTAATGCAACAGTAGATGATGGTGTAGCTTTAGGTTCGAATTCTGTAGCTAGTGTTGATAAAGGTGTAGACGGCTACAATCCAAGCACTAAAAAATTAACCGGTACTGCCTGGACTTCTACTTTGGGCTCCGTAGCTGTAGGCGATGTTTCAAATGATCTGACGCGTCAGATTACAGGTGTCGCAGCTGGTACTGAAGATACTGATGCTGTTAACGTAGCACAGTTGAAAGCTAACAAAGTAGATTTAAAAGCTGGTGACAAGGTAACCATTACTTCTTCTGTAGCTGATGACGGAGCTACAACTTACACAGTTGCATCTACAGATACATATACTGAAAGTGGTACATATGATGCAGATAGTAAGAAAATTAAATTTACCCAGAACGATACTACTAAAAACTATGAAGTGGATTTAAGTACTTTAGTAGATGGCATTGACAAAGGACTCAACTTTGCCGGTGATTCAGGAGATGCCATCAACAAGAAGTTGGATGAAACGCTGGATGTTGTCGGCGGTGCTAAGGGGGACCTGACGACTGAGAATATCGGAGTGGTTTCCGAAGATGGCAAACTCAATGTTCGTTTGGCCAAAGACCTTACCAATCTGAACAGTGTCAAAGTAGGTGACGCAGTAACTCTCGGTACAACCGGTCTTGCAATCACTAATGGTCCGTCTGTTACCACAGCGGGCATTGATGCAGCTGGCAAGACGATTACTAATGTAGCAGCCGGTACGGCAGATACTGATGCGGTAAACGTATCGCAGTTGAATGCCAATAAGATTCATTACTTCCATGTAAACTCTACGGCTAATGGTACTAACTATAATAATGATGGTGCTAAAGGCACGGAGTCTATTGCTATCGGTAAATCCAGCACAAGCTCGAATAACAGTATTGCTATCGGGCAGGCTACGATTGGTAATGGCAGTGCTGCCGGTACAAATGGTGGTGACGTTGCTATCGGCAATGGTGCTGTCATCAACAACTATTCGGGACAAGGTGGCGGTATTGCCATCGGTTATAAAGCACACACCGAAAATATGGCGGGACAGCAGGAAAGATTGCTTGGATTTGCGCAAAACGGTGGTGAAACCGGTGTTACCGGCGTTGCTATCGGTCGTAATGCTTATGCCCGCTCTGGGAGTACTATGATTGGTAACCATAATTACAGAGGTGCCTTAGGCGATGTTACCATTAATACGGAAGCGGCCTCGGGCATGAGCCAGCCGAACTTAAGTGTACTTTCTACTACTGTTGGTACGAATAGCTTTAGTGCTGGCGCTATGACTACAGTTACCGGTGCATATTCTATCGCTACTTCAGATTATCAAGGGTTAGGCGGACTTGCAGGGATTTTTGATTCCCTTAAAGCAACTAAAAACTTTGGTGCGACTGTAACCGGTTCTTTAAATAGTATTGAATCGGCAACAGCAAGCAGTACTGTAGCTGGTGTAGCTAATAGTATTGTTGGTGTTGGCAATAGAGCTGCTAATACTAACGGGACGTTGATTTTTGGCGCCGGGAATGAAGTAACGAATTCTATTACCGATGTTGTTGTACCGATGTATGATGGTGCTGCATCTGCAAAAGAGTTACAGACACAATTAATTGAGGCGATTAAAGATTCTAATAGTGGTGGCTCCACGTTGGTTATGGGGGGCGGAAACAAGGCTGACTATACTCAACAATCAGCTATCATTGGTGTAAACAACACCTTGACTGGCACAAGCAGTAATATTAGCCAATATGACTACATTACAGGCTTTAACAACACCGGTACCAATGTAGATAATGTAACTATCATGGTACCAACCGTACCGTATCCGATGCATCTAATAGTGTTGTTATCGGCGCGGCTGATTCTGCGATGACCTCCTCCGCTAGTGACGCCGTTACTTTGGGCCGAAATGCTAATACAACCGTAGACGGTGGTGTAGCTTTAGGTTCTAATTCTGTAGCTAGTGTTGATAAAGGTGTTGCAGGCTATGATGTAGAGACTGAAAAGGCATCTACTGAAACATCCATTGCTTGGAAATCCACTTCGGCTGCTGTCTCTGTAGGTGATACAGCGAATAATATTACTCGCCAGATTACAGGTGTAGCTGCTGGTATGCAAGACACGGATGCTGTCAACGTAGCACAGTTGAAACAGGTTGCTGAAGCTGCAAGTGAAGCAGGCAACACGACCTTGAAGTTTACAGGCGATGATAAATCTGACACAGAAACAATTGCTCGTGGCAATGGCGAAACATTAAGCATCACTGGTGGTGCTACTGCTTTTACAGAAGACGATAATATAGGCGTTGTAAAAGAAGGCGACAGTGCACTGAAAATTCGCTTAGCTAAAGACCTCACCGGTCTGAACAGTGTCAAAATAGGCGACGATGTAACTCAGTACAACCGGTCTGACAATCACTGGTGGTCCATCCGTAACGACTACGGGTATCAATGCTGGCAGCAAGACGATTACCAATGTAGCAGCTGGTGTCAATGCTACCGATGCAGTCAACGTATCGCAGTTGAAAGCAAATAAAGTAACTGTAAAAGCAGGTACGAATGTAACGGTTACACCGACTACAGAAACCGATAGTTCCACAACTTACACGATTGCATCGAAAGATACGTATACGACGGCAGGAACTTACGATAAAGCTGGTAAGAAGATTACATTCACACAGAACGATACCGATAAGAACTACGAAGTGGATGTAAGCGGGTTGGTAGATGGTATTAGTGAAGATATCGATAAAGGCCTCAACTTCGCCGGAGATTCCGGAGATGCCATCAACAAGAAGCTGGATGAAACGCTGGATGTTGTCGGCGGTGCTAAGGGTGACCTGACGACTGGGAATATCGGAGTGGTTCCGAAGATGGAAACTCAATGTTCGTTTGGCTGAAGATCTTACCGGTTTGAACAGCGTGGCAGTCGGTGATTCCGTAACTCTCGGTGCAACCGGTCTGACGATTACTGGTGGTCCTTCTGTTACAACGACAGGCATCAACGCTGGCAGCAAGACGGTTACCAACGTCGCAGCCGGTACGGCTGATACTGATGCTGTCAACGTATCGCAGTTGAAAGCAAATAAAGTCGCTGTAGAGGCGGGAGATAATATAACTGTTACTCCGACCACGGCAACAGATGGCTCTACAACGTATAAAGTTGCTTCGAAAGATACTTTTGTCGATAGTGTAAGCTTTGCTAATAATACCTTGACTATTACTCGCAATGACAAGAAATCCTTTGAAGTCGAAAACATCGCAACAACCGATGATATTACCGGTAAAAATAGTAAGGTAAGCTTGAACTTTGCTGGTGATAAGGCTTCTGAAGTCGTGAATACGAAGAGCGGTGGTACTCTCAACATTACCGGTGGGGCTACTGACTTTACAGAAGTAGACAATATCGGTGTTGTAAAAACTACCGATGATACGCTGAAAGTCCAATTAGCGAAAGATTTGAACGGCCTGAACAGTGTTCGTATTGGCGGTAAAGCTGCTGGCGAAGGCATCTACATTGCTAAGCAAACGGTTACTTACACGAAAGATGGTGCTGATGGTAAATCTGAAGAAGGTAACTACATCACAGGCTTAGGTAATACGACTTGGAATCCTAAGGCGGATGGTATCGTAAGTGGTCGTGCCGCTACGGAGGATCAGCTGAAATCCGTTTACGACACGATTAACAGCAGTATCGAAGCAAATAAGGTTACCGGTAGTAGGAATATTACCGTCAGTGAAGACAATCGGGTTTCCTTGAACAACAACATTACCTTAGGTTCCGATACGGATAAAGCCAAACAGGTCAACATCGACGGCGATGCCGCTACGATTACGGCCGGTGACGGTGCCAATAAGGTTGTCGTTGACGGTACGAACGGTCAAGTCACCATTGGTGATACGACTAATGGCGGCATCGTCATGGGCAACCAGACGGACGTCGTAGGCACGAAGTCTGACAACACGACGGATACCCAGAGCGGCCACTTCATTACCGGCCTCGACAACACGACCTGGGATCCGGCTAACAATGGCATCGTGGAAGATCGTGCCGCTACGGAAGGTCAGTTGAAGGATATCGCAGACAAGATCAGCGACATCGATACGGCTGTGAAGTCTACGAGCCGCGTCTTTGAAAGTGACAGCGGGGCCGATGCTCAAGTAACGCGTAAGAGCACGGATCCGATGAAACTGAAAGGTGGCGCAGCTGCTGACAACCTCTCCGATAACAACATCGGCGTAGTCAACAACAGTGACAACACGGGCTTCGATATCAAGTTGTCGAAAGATATCAAAGACATTAACACTATCGAAGTAAACAACAAGATTACTATCGGTACTGGCGACAACCAGACTGTCATCGAAGGCGACACGATTAATACGGGCTCGGTCACGACGGGCAACACGACGATCAACAACGATGGCCTGACGATTGTAAACGAAGATTCGTCGAAGAACATTACCATCAATAATAACAATGTCAATATGGGTGGCAATGTTATCAAGAATATCGGCGAAGGTACGGATCCGACGGATGCGGTTAACAAGACGCAGTTCGACCGTGCTATCAACAATATTGGCACGGGCATGAACCAGATTAATAACCGCGTCAACAAGCTCGATACGCGCATCAGCCGCGTCGGTGCCGGTGCAGCCGCTTTGGCAGCCCTGCATCCGCTGGAATTCAGTCCGGAAGCGAAGTGGGAAGTCACGGCCGGTGTCGGTAACTATCGCGGCGCCAATGCCATCGCTCTCGGCGCCTTCTATCGTCCGAACTTCGATACCATGTTCAGCATCGGTACGTCTTATGGCGGCGGTGAAAACATGATCAATGCCGGGGTAACCTGGAGAATCGGCGAAGGCGAAACGAAGGTTTATCCGTCGAAGACGGTCATGGCCCAGGAAATTGACGATCTGAAATCTGTCGTATCGGAACAGCAAGATCAGATTGAAGAACTTAAGAAACTCGTCAACTCCTTGATCAACAAATAGTATATTTTCCTCCCTCTTTGTGAAAGGCCCTGCTTCTTTTGGGAAGCAGGGCCTTTTGCTATTCTTAATTTGTATGCAAAATTCGCACTATAATTTCATCTAACGGATTGACTTTTCTTATTGTGAAATTATATAATAAATACAAAGAGAAATAAGGACAAAGGTGTTTTGTGAGAACACACTTTGCCCCTATTCACGGGATTCGATCATAAATTTATACGAAGGATTGATTGGTTATGTTGTTTCGTACCTTGTTGGGGATGAGATGGGGCGACTTATCGGAAGATGTTCGGCAAATGCTGTTGGAGCGCGCCGACCTCGATACTTTTAACGGCGCTGACGGCGAGCGATACAGCCAAGGGACCCTTCATTTCCGCAATACCCTGATGGGGATTCAGGCGGCCATCGGGATGGACCGGTTTTCCGGAGAGATGGAAAACAACGGGGTTTTCATCGATGATGACGCCGTGCTGTTTCGCATATAAATTAGTTAAATAAGAATACTTTGCACAATCCGATGATGATGAGTGCAAGGACGATAACGACACTGATAACCCGAGTCTTAGTAAAGATCTTCGGGTTATTTTGTATGTTTTTGGGAGGGACCGGCGCAGGGACTTCCTGCTTGGTGCCGCAGATGGGGCACATGAGGACGCCGTCGCGAAGTTCGGTTCCGCAGGTTGGGCAAATCATGGTATCAACTCCTATTCTCTCTCTACTATAGTTGGCTCGATTCTCTATGTCAAGAAGTTATATTTTAATAATGTAAACGGTATATATAATAACTTGCATAACTGGGATAATAGGGATATACTTTTAATTATTTACAACAAATAATTGTAAGAAAGAAGGAGAATGGCGGTTTGAAACGAAAAATTGGTTTGAGTACACAGATTTTGATTGGTTTGGCCATCGGGGCCTTGGTCGGATATTTGTTCCCTGATTTTGGCGACAAGTTGAAGCCCGTCGGCGATGCATTTTTACGGATGATTAAGATGATCGTCGTCCCCTTGATTTTCAGCACCCTCATCATGGGGATTGCCGGAACCGGCGATTTTAAGAAGCTCGGCCGTCTTGGTGGTAAGGCTATTCTTTGGTTTGAATTTGCAACGACCATTGCCCTGGTCATCGGACTATTGGTCATGAACGTGACGGAGCCCGGCGTCGGCGTTACCCTCTCGGCTTCGGCGGCCAATGCCTCTCATGCGGCGACGGCCAGCCAACACAGCGTCGACCTCGTCGATTATGCCGTCCATATCGTTCCCAGCAACATCATCGATGCCATGGCCCGTCAGGATATGCTGCAAATCATTTTCTTCGCCTGTTTCTTTGGCGTCGCCGTCGCTCATATCGGTGAAAAAGGGGAATTGATCGTCAATTTTTGCCAGAGCGTAGCTGAAGCCATGTTCAAGGTTACGGCCTATGTCATGCACTTTGCCCCTATCGGCGTCTTTGCCATGATCGCCTATACCGTCGGCAGCTACGGCATCGAAATGCTCATTCCCTTAGGTGAACTCATCGTGGCTGTTGCCGGCGCGACAGCACTCTTTATCTGTATTGTGGCCCTCATTGCCAGCGCCTTTACGCGAATCAATTTTTTCTGCGTCATTCACGCCTTAAAAGATATTCTCTTCTTAGCTTTCTCGACGGCCAGCAGTGAAGCCGCCCTTCCCGGTGCCATGAAGCGTCTGGAAGCTCTCGGCGTTCCCAAACCGATCGTCACCTTTGTCATGCCGACGGGGTATTCGTTTAACCTCGACGGTTCGACTCTCTACAGCTCGGCGGGCATCCTGTTCATTGCCCAGCTCTACGGCATTCAGATGCCTATTGAACAACAGCTCCTGGTCATGGTTACGCTCATGTTGTCGACCAAGGGGATTGCCGGTGTTCCCGGTGCCGGTATCATCGTCTCGCCGCTACGGCTGCAGCCTTTAATCTGCCGACGGAAGCGTTGCCATCCTCCTTGGCGTCGACCGTATTCTGGACATGATCCGCACGATCTGCAACGTCTGCGGCAACTGCATGGCGACGGTCGTCGTAGCCTGCTGGGAAAAGGATTTGACCAAGGCTGATTTCTATAAAAATTATCGTGCGTTTCTAGAGGACAGAGCGGCCTAAAATTACCAAGAGTTTCAATAGCAATAGTAGACTAAATCTGTTATAATAATGGGGTAAACAAGTGCTCCGTAAGGACTTCCTGACGGAAAACTTCATCGATGAGCCTCCGTGCTCTTCTGCAAAGGACTGTCTGCGCAGGCGAGGCGAAAGCACATAGTGATTATCCTAAGGTTCTGTGCTTTCACACAGAACCTTTTTTTTATTGTTGAGGAGGAGAGACCTTATGGAACGAGAGTCGCTTTAATCGGCATTATTGTCGGCAACCGCAATGAATCGACTAAGTTGAATGAAATTTTGCACGAATACGGCCAGTACGTCGTCGGCCGCATGGGCGTCCCTTATAAGGATAAGGACATCAACGTCATCAGTATCATCGTCGATGCTCCCCAAGATGTCATCAGCGCCTGTCGGGCAAAATCGGCATGATTCCGGAAATCAGCACTAAGACGATTTATCCGCCTATGCCGCAGTAGGGGGAGTGTGTATGCTTAAGATTGCAATTTACGGGAAAGGCGGTATCGGCAAGTCGACGATGACCAGTAACCTGGCGGCTGCCTTTGCCTATTTGGGGAAGCGGGTCATTCAGATCGGCTGCGATCCCAAGGCCGATTCGACGTTCAATCTCCTCGGCGGCGAACCCTTGCTGCCGGTCATGAATTATCTTCGCGAACATGACGAAGATCCCGAGTCAATCGAAGATATTTCACGCATCGGTTACGGCGGTATCCTCTGTATCGAAACGGGGGGACCGACGCCGGGCTTGGGCTGTGCCGGTCGAGGCATCATCGCCACCTTTTCCCTGCTCGAAGATTTAGGCCTCTTTGAAACGTATAAACCGGATGTCGTCTTGTATGACGTCTTGGGTGACGTCGTCTGCGGCGGTTTTGCAGCTCCCATTCGGGAAGGTTATGCGGAAAAGGTCCTCATCGTCACGTCCGGTGAAAAGATGGCCCTCTATGCAGCCAACAACATCAATACGGCGGTTGCTAATTTTGCCGACCGCAGTTACGCTAAGGTCGAGGGCATCATTTTTAATCGGCGCAATATTCCCGATGAAGATGCGAAAGTACAGGCCTTTGCCGAAAAGGCGGGCCTTGCCATCGTCGGCGATATTCCCCGCAGTGACGATATCAACCGTTATGAAGAATTGGGTCAGACCGTTATCGAAGCAATCCGGAACTTCCCATCAGCAAGACGTTCCTCGATTTGGCCCGTAAATTATTAGAAGACAAGGATTGATTATGACAGAAAGAAAACCTTTTGCCATTACGGTGCAGGACTTAGTAGCTCGCGGCCGCGACCAGATTCCGGCGGAGCTCATTACGTCGACGCACCTCATCTATAATTCGCCGGCTGCGCTGGCTTTTAACTCGCCGGGTGCTCAGGGCTTCGGCGTAAAACGGGCGGGACTTGCCATTCCCGGCTCGGTCATGATTCTCATCGGCCCGGCTGCTGCGGTCGCAATACGACGATCCTCAGCGAGATGGGCGGTTACAGCGACCGATTTTTCTTCTATATCATGGATGAAACGGATATCGTAACGGGCCGTCATTTGAAGAAGATGCCTCAGGCCGTCTGTGAAGTCGTCGACAGTCTGCCCGAAAAGCCGTCGGTGGTCATGGTCTGCATGACCTGTGTCGATGCCTTGTTGGGGACCGACATGGAACGAGTCTGCCGCAAGGCTGAACAGGCGGCGGGACTGCCCGTCGTGCCCTGTTATATGTACGCCTTGACTCGTGAAGGCCGCAAGCCGCCTATGGTCGATGTCAGACGAGCCGTCTATTCCTTACTGGAAAAGGAACCCCGTCAGCGTCGGACGGTCAATCTCTTGGGCTATTTTGCGCCCTTGCAGGACGACTGTGAATTTTACGATATTCTGCGGTCTATCGGTTTTACCCAAATCAATGAAATTTCCCGCTGCGCCGATTTTGCGGCCTACAAGGCGATGTCGCGGGCTAACGTCAATTTTGTCCTCAATCCGGAATCGCGGCTGGCCGCTCAGGATTTGGAAAAACGACTGGGCATTCCCAGCATCGAATTGACCCGCCTCTATCAGGTCAGCCAGATTCACAAGCAGTATCAGGCGCTGGCCAAAGCTTGGATGTAACCATTGACGACCAGGTTTGGCTGGAAAAGGCCCAGGCCGTCGTCGCCCAAATGCGGGAAAAGTACAGTGGAACGACCGTTGCCATCGGCGAGATGCAGAACGGCAACGCCTTTGAAATGGCCCTGGCCTTGACGCGCTACGGCTTTATCGTCCGTGAAATCTATGCCAACCTCGGTCCCGACGACTTCGTCTACCTCCGCCATTTGGCTGAACTGAGTCCGGAAACGAAGGTGTACTCCAATTTGTCGCCGTCCATGCTCTATTATGAAGGCGATGAAGCGTCCATCGACGTGACCATCGGCAAGGATGCGGCATACTATCATGAACAGGCTGCCCACCTTCATTGGGATGAGGATATTCAGCCCTTCGGCTATGCCGGAGTCGTTTCACTGTTGAAACGGTTGGAAGAAGTCCTCTTGGAAAGGAAGAAACGATGAGAGGTTTATGGAAATATATATCCCCCTTTGCGCCGGATCAGTCCGGAGCGGCAGCGGTTCTCTACGGATTAAACGGCATCGTCGTCATCTGCGACGCCGGCGGCTGTGCCGGCAATATTTGCGGCTTTGATGAACCGCGTTGGTTCAGTGGCCGAAAGAGCGCCGTTTTCAGCGCTGGTCTGCGCGATATGGATGCCATCCTCGGCCGTGACGACCGCCTCGTGGAAAAACTTTGCGACGCTGCCGAAACGATCGACGCCTCCTTTGCGGCCATCATCGGCACGCCGGTCCCGGCCGTCATCGGCACGGACTACAAGGCCTTGAAGCGGATGGCCGAAAAGAAACTTGACATGCCGGTCATCACTATTGATACGACGGGCATGGACTATTACGATAAAGGTATTGAACGAGCCTATGGGGCCTTGTTCCCGGCCTTTGCCGATAAGAACTTGAAACCGGAAGCCGATACGGTCGGTATCCTCGGCGCTGTGCCCCTGGAGCTGATGCATCCCGGCGACATCGAATGGATCAGTCAGAGCTTGGCCGAAGAAGGTTGGAAGCAGATTCTGCTGTTCGACGAAATCGATGACTATAAGAATGCCGGCAAGGCGTCCCTCAATATGGTCGTGTCACCGGCAGGCTCAAGGCAGCTCAGTATTTGAAGGAAACCTTCGGCACGCCGTATGAGCTCCATTACTTCGGCCTCGATGCCGTCGTCAACTTCGACGATAATTTATTTGCCGGCAAGAACGTCCTCATCATCCATCAGCAGGCAGCGGCTTCAGCCATGGCCGCCATGGCCGAAGAAGCCGGCGCTGCCCGGGTGACGACGGCTTCCTGGTTTATGGATAAGCCGGAGATTCGCCATGAAAGTCACGTCGTCTTGAAGGAAGAAGACGATTGGCGTGACCTTGCTGACAATGACAATTTTGACCTCATCCTCGGCGACTTGTACTACCGCCGGGCCCTGCCGAATTTCCACGGCCAATACGTAGATTTTCCGCATTTTGCCGTATCCGGGAGGGGATAAGATGAGCAGCGAACGTATCTGTGTCTTCGGCATCGTCCAGGGCGTCGGCTTTCGGCCCTTCGTCAGCCGCATTGCTGATGCCAATGGTATCGGCGGATCGGTCTGCAATAAGGCTCGTACGTGGAAATCATTGCCCAAGGGATGAATCGAAGCTGGCCGCTTTTCATGACGACTTGGAAAAGAAGGCCCCGGAACGGTCGTCGATTTTAAAGGTCGTCACGACGACTGTCGATGTTCCGCCTTATGATGATTTTTCCATCATCGAAAGCGCCAAGGAAAAGGGCGATATCTTCGTTTCGCCGGACATTGCCATCTGCAAGGCCTGCCAACGGGAGCTCTTTGACAAGAACGACCGCCGCTATCTCCATCCCTTTATCAACTGCACGGCTTGCGGCCCGCGGCTGACGATCCTCGACTCCATGCCCTACGACCGGGAGCGGACGAGCATGGGCGAGTTTCCCATGTGCCCTCAGTGCGAGTATGAATATACTCATGCCGAAACGCGGCGTTACGACGCACAGCCCGTCTGCTGCAATGACTGCGGTCCCGAAGTCTACCTTTTGGACCGGGACGAACGGGGACGAGACGCCATTACGGCCGTTCGCAAAGCCATCCTCGATGGGAACATCGTCGCGATCAAAGGCATCGGCGGTTTTCATCTCTGCTGTGACGCGCGAAATGAAAAGGCCGTCAGCACCCTGCGCAAGCGCAAGGGACGGCCGGTGAAGCCTTTTGCCGTCATGATGAAGGACCTCGACGCCGTTCGCCGTGAATGCGTTATTCCCGATGGGGCCGAAGACGTTCTCGACGGCCACCAAAAGCCAATCATCTTATTGGCCAAAGGGAGGGGCTTACCTTAGCTCCCTCGGTGGCGCCGGGCAACCCGTCCATCGGCGTCATGCTGCCTTATACGCCGCTTCATCTCCTGCTGTTTACCTATGATGACGGCCTTACCATGCCCGACAGTTTGGTCATGACCAGCGCTAATGAGTCGGGCGCGCCGATCTGCCACAACGACGATGAAGCGCGGCAGGAACTTACGGGGCTCGCCGACTCGTCTTGTCCCATAATCGTCGCATCCGCCTTCGGGCCGACGACTCGGTCATGGATTGGTACGACGGCAAACCCTATATGATCCGCCGTTCGCGAGGCTATGCGCCGCTGCCCTTTTTCTACGGAAACAGTCAGGGAAAAGACGTTTTGGCCATTGGCGGCGAGTTGAAGAACTGCTTTTGCATCGGCCGCAATAACTTATTTTACCCATCGCCCTATATTGGCGACATGAGCGATATACGAACCGTTCAGGCTCTGCGCGAATCGGTTCAGCGCATGGCGTCCTTACTGGAAGCGTCGCCGTCGGTCGTGGCCTGTGATCTTCATCCGGCCTACAACACGGCGGCCGTGGCCCGCGAATTGGGCCGGCCTGTCGTGCCCATCCAGCATCACTATGTCCACATCCTGTCCTGCATGGCCGAAAACGACTGTGAACAGCCCGTCATCGGCGTTTCCTTTGACGGGACGGGTTATGGAACGGATGGGACGATTTGGGGCGGTGAAATCCTTATCAGCAGCTTCAGGGCTTTGAACGGGCCGCTTCCATTGAGCCTTTCTGGCAGCGCGGCGGCGATATTTCCGCCAAAGAAGGCTGGCGCATTGCTGTCAGTCTGCTTGACGGACTGTTTGATCGAAACGGTGTGACGGCTATGGTCGAAGACTTGAAACTTTGCCAACCGAAGGAATTGGCGGCTCAGTTTTTCCTGGCTGACCAACAGATCAACAGCGTCATTTCGACCAGTGCCGGCCGCTTATTTGACGGCGTCAGCGCCATCTTAGGCCTTTGCCGGATGTCGACCTTTCAAGGTCAGGCGGCCATGAGCCTGCAGTTTGCGGCGGAACGTTGGGAAGGGGCTCACGGGGCGATGGAAGTCCAACCGATTGAACCCATCGACGGCGACGGACGGCGCCTGCTGCCGACGTTGGCTTGGTCAAAGATCTCGTCGAGAAACGCCTTTCCGGCGAAGACCCGGATAAACTGGCCTATGAATTTCACTGCCGATTGGCCGGCATGGTCGTCGGCATCTGCGAAAGTGTTCGCCGTGAAACGGGCCTTACGACAGCGGCTATCAGCGGCGGCGTCTTTCAAAACCGTCTGCTCCTCAGCCTTTGTGACAAGGCGTTGCAGCAGCGGGGCTTTACGGTCTTACGGCACAGCCTGGTGCCGCCCAACGACGGCGGCATTGCCTTGGGACAGGCTATTTATGCGATGTATCACGAAACTGTTTAAATAGATGAAGGAGGGGTTATCATGTGTGTAGGTTTACCCGCACGTGTTATGAAAATACAGAATGGAATGGCGCTCGTCGACGCTTCCGGTGCGAAGCGTGAAGTATCGGCAGCCTTGATCGATGAATTGGATCCAGGCGATTACGTCATGGTCCACGCCGCATGGCCATTGCCAAGATTACTGACAACGATGCCGATGAAACCGACGACATTCTGGAGGACTTGGATTGATGGCAGAAGGGAAGAAGCGGACGGCCCTGGATATCATTAAGAATTACGACGGGCCGAAAATCCGCATCATGGAAGTCTGCGGGACTCATACCCACGAAATCTTTCGCCTCGGCATCCGGCAGATCCTGCCGAAACAGGTCGACGTTATCTCCGGACCGGGGTGCCCGGTCTGCGTCACGCCCGTCGGATATATCGACCAGGCCTTGTGGCTGGCCCTTGAAAAAGGCGTTACGGTCTGCACCTTTGGCGACTTGGTCCGCGTTCCCGGGAGCTCGATGAGTTTGGCTGACGCCCGCAGCAAGGGGGCTCACGTTGAAATCGTCTATTCGCCCCTCGACGCCTATGAATACGCCAAAGCTCACCGCGATGAAGAAGTCGTCTTCTTAGCCGTCGGCTTTGAAACGACGACGCCTCCGTCGTGCCTGGCTGTAAAACAGGCGCTGGCTGACGGGCTGACCAATTTCTCGCTGCTGACGGCCAATAAGACCATGCCCATGGCCTATGAAGCATGAAGGGCAGTGCCGATGCCTTCCTCTATCCCGGTCACGTCGATGCCGTCATGGGGACCAAGGCCGGCGAAGCATGGTTAAAGAAGGGATGTCCGGCGTCGTCGCCGGCTTTACGGCCAAAGAACTGCTCACGGCCTTTGCCGTCATTCTGGCCAAGTTCCCGCAAGGGAAGCCTTTCTTTAAGAACTGCTATCCCCGTGTCGTCACTGAAACGGGGAGCCTCTCGGCTCAGGCTTTGATGGCCGAATATATGGAACCCTGCGATTCAGAATGGCGCGGCTTAGGCGTCATCCCGAAATCGGGCCTGCAGCTGCGGGAAGAGTTTTCCGCCTGCGATGCCCGCAAGAAATACGGCATTCCCAAAATGGACGGCAGAGCCAATCCGGGCTGCCGCTGCGGCGATATCCTGCAAGGCAAGTGCAAGCCGCCGGAATGCCCGCTCTTTGGCAAATTATGTACGCCGGAACACCCGGTCGGCGCCTGCATGGTGTCTCACGAAGGTGCTTGCTCGGCCTATTATTTATATGGAGGAAATGCACATGAGTGATCTCATTACCTTAGCACACGGCGCCGGCGGCAAGCAGACGGCGGAACTCATTGACCGCGTCTTTAAAGCTCATTTTTCAAACCCTCAGTTTACCGGGGACGATGCGGCAGTCCTTCCCATTGGCGGGACGAATCTGGCTTTTACGACGGACGGCTTCATCGTATCGCCGCCTGAATTTCCCGGCGGCAATATCGGGAAATTGAGCATCTGCGGGACAGTCAACGACTTGTCCTGCATGGGCGCTAAACCGCTCTATTTATCGTGCGCCTTCGTCATTGAAGAAGGCTTTCCCATGGAAAAGGTTGAAGCCTATGCCAAGGCCATGGCTGAAACGGCAGCCGAAGCCGGCGTCCGCATCGTTGCCGGTGATACGAAGGTTGCCGGCAAAGGTCAGGTCGACCACCTGTTCATTACGACGACCGGCATCGGCCAAATCATGGACGGTGTCCAAACGTCGGGCACGCTGGCCAAACCGGGCGATGCCATCATTGTCAGCGGCGACGTAGGCCGTCACGGCTGCACGATTCTCCTCGAACGGAACCAGTTCGGCATCGACGCCGATGTAACCAGTGACTGCGCACCTCTTTGGGGGACCGTCGAAAGCATGCTCAATACGACTAAGGACATCCACGTCATCCGCGATGCAACCCGCGGCGGTGTCGGCACCGTCCTCTATGAAATCGCGGCGCAGAGCAAGGTCGGCATCCATTTGGACAGCCAGGCTATCCCTGTCGATCCCGCCGTTCGCGGCGTCTGCGGCATGTTGGGCCTTGAACCCTTATACCTGGCCTGCGAAGGCCGTCTGGTCATCGTTGCCCCGAAGGAAGTCGCCGGCGATATCGTCGCCGTCCTGAAGAAGGGAAAATATTCGCAGAATGCAGCCATTATCGGCGAAGTCACGGAAGAACAGCCGGGCCGCGTCGTCATGCGCACTGAAATCGGCGCAGAAATGCTGCTGCCGCCGCCGGGCGGTGAATTGCTGCCTCGTATTTGTTAAGATGGAGGAACGGGAATGATATACGAAAATGAAGTCAATCCGCCCCAGGCGCGGCGGTATAACCATGTAACGCCCGATGGCGCGGATATTGCCATTGGCCAGGCGTCCTTTCCCAAGCCCTTTTATATCGGCTTGCAGTACGCCTCGCCGGCTCGCGGCCATTGGACCATTGCCCATTCGCCGATGCTCATTCCCGGCTGCCATGAAATCTACGTCTGCTGCGCTTGCTGCCTGCACGGCGTCGTCTTGTCGGCCGATGAAGTGCCCGATGGGGCCGGCCGCTTTTCCATGGTTACCCTGACCAACGAAAACTTGATCAAGGGCAACTTGGAAGAAATGATGATCGACGGCATTGCTCACATCATCGATGAACTGCCGGAACGGCCGAAGTGCGTCGAAGGCTTTACGAGCTGCATGCAGCACTTCCTGCACATCGACCTCCACGTCGTCTACGGGACCCTGCGCGAGCGCTACCCTGATATCGACTTCATCGACGGCTACATGATCCCGACCCTGCAGCGACGCTATTCGCCGGACGTCCTCGGTCGGCGTCAGCTCATGCGGGCCGTTCAGCCTTTGCCGAAGAAGAAGGCCATCAACTACGTCGTCAATTATTATCCCGTCGATGAGGACAATGAATTGACCAAGATGCTTTTGGACGGCGGCTACGATATCCACGATTTTGCTGCCTGCAAGACCTACGAGCAGTATAAGGCCATGGGCGAATCGGAAGCCAATATCTACTTTTTGGAAAATGCCGGTCCGGCTGTCAAAGATATGGAACGGCGCCTGAAGCAGAAACCGCTCTATCTGACCTATTCCTACGACTACGCTGTCCTGCGGCAGAATTTACAGACTGCAGCCGATGAATTAGGTCTTACCATGCCCGACTGCGACGCCTTGGAACGGGACATCGAAGAAAAGGCGAAAGCCCTTCTTGAAAAAGTGGGTTCGACGCATATCGCCATCGACTATACGGCGACGCCCCGGCCTTTGGGTTTGGCCAAGTTCCTCTTGACCCACGGCTTTAACGTCTACGCCGTCTATCTCGATACGATCTTGCCGGGAGAAAAGGATGCCTTTGACTCCTTACAGAAGGAATATCCTGAACTCCAACTGCGCTCGGCCATGCACTTTAAACGAGGCCTCTTACCGCGGAACGACAGCCAAAAGTACGGCAAGGTCCTGGCTATCGGTCAGATGGCGGCCTACTTTACGGATACGAAGTATTTCGTCAACTTCATCGAAAACAGCGGCCTCTACGGCTACGTCGGCTTGTCGAAACTCCTCGACTGGATCGGTGAATCCAACGCCGCTGAAAATCCCGACATGCGGGAAATCATACAGATCAAAGCCTGGGGGTGTCACGGTTGAAACAAGCACAACGAGTCTTATCGACGTATGCCGTCGACATGTTCGGCATCGCTTCGTCGCTCTATGAGTTAGGCGGCCTCATCGTCATGCACGATGCGTCGGGCTGCAACTCGACGTACGATACGCACGATGAACCGCGGTCCTACGATACGCAGAGCATGGTCTATATTTCCGGCCTCAATGAAATCGATACCATTCAGGGCAACGACCAGCGCCTCATCGACGACATTGCCGAAGCGGCGGAAGCGGCCCAGCCCCGATTCATCGCCATCGGCGGCAGTCCCATGCCAAACGCCATCGGTACCGACTTCAAGGCCATCCAGCGCCTGGTCGCTGACCGGACGGGACTTCCGACCCTGGGCTTTCGCACCGACGGCATCCACAGCTATTTGCCCGGCGCCGGCGGAGCCTACGTCTGGCTGGCCAAGCAGTTTGTCAAACCGGCCCAGAAGAAGCCGGAACGTCCGGCCAAACGAGTCAACCTCCTGGCTTGACGCCCCTCGATTTTTCCGTCGTCGGCAATGCCACGACTCTGAAACAGATCGTGACCGATGCCGGCTTTACCATTCAGAGCTCGTGGTCCATGGGCGATACCCTCGACGGACTGGCAACGGCTGCCGATGCCGACGTCAATGCTGTCGTCTCATCGACGGCCTTTTACCTGGCCCAGTACCTGCGCGATACCTACGGAATTCCCTATGTCGTCGGCATCCCCATGGGTGAGAAGGCACGGCCGATTGGCTGGAAGCCTGAAAACTGGCGATTCGTCCTATGTGACCGGCCTTACGGGCGAGGAAGAATACGTCAAGGCGCAGTATGCCCTGGCCGACCTCAATGCCTGGAAGACGGAACAGGCTTATGACGACACGCCCTGCGACGTGTTGGTCATCGGCGAGCCGGTCTACCTACAGTCGATGAAGGCCTTTTTGCAGGATGAAATGGGCGTCGAAAAGGTTCGCCTGCTCTGCCCCTTGTCGGATGCACCTCAATGGCTGCTGAAGGATATGGAAGTGGCCAGTGTCGAAGCCGTCATCCGCCAGGAATGCCGTAAGCGCGGCGGGTCATTGCCGATCCGATTTATGCCCGCCTGCTGCCGGATGAACCGGGTAAATTTATTTCTATGCCTCATGAAGCCTATTCCGGCCGTCATTATCATGAAGATATGCCGATTTTTGTCGGCCCGACCTTTACGGCATGGATGAAAGATAAACTGAAGTAAGAAGGAGAAGGACTATGCGGAAATTTGCCATTTATGGAAAGGGCGGCATCGGAAAATCGACGACGACGGCCAACGTATCGGCGGCCCTGGCGTCGATTGGGAAAAAGTCGTCCAAATCGGCTGCGATCCCAAAGCCGATTCGACGTTGAATCTGCTCCACGGCGAGCCGGTCATGCCGGTCATGGATTACTACCGCCAATATACGGAAGGCCCTGATTTCGACCACATCGGAAGAGAAGGGTACGGCGGCGTCTTCTGCATCGAAACGGGAGGTCCTACGCCGGGCCTTGCTGCGCCGGTCGTGGCATCATTGCCACTTTCGACCTCATCGACGAATTGGAAGTCTTTGAAAAAGTATCGCCCGATGTCGTCATGTACGACGTCTTGGGCGACGTCGTTTGCGGCGGTTTTTCGGCTCCCATCCGCGACGGTTATGCCGATGAAATCTTCATCGTCACCTCCGGGGAAAAGATGGCCCTCTATGCGGCGGCCAATATCTTTAAAGCCGTCGAAAACTTTAAGAGCCGCGGCTATGCGCAGGTAAAAGGGTTGATCCTCAATCGCCGCAACGTCGACGATGAATATGAAACGGTCAAGGCCTTTGCCGATGAGCACGGCCTGCCTATCGTAGCCGACATTCCCCGCAGCAAGGAAATCCAGTATTATGAAAATAAGGGAATGACCGTCGTCGAAGGCGATCCGGAACTCCCTGTAAGCCGCATCTATCGCGATTTAGCCCAGCGATTGCTGGACGTATAGAAAGGAAGTAAGGGCCATGGGAATGAATGATACGCCGTCAGGCGAACGCGTCCATATCGGCTTTTTCGGCCGCCGCAATGCCGGGAAATCGAGTGTCGTCAACGCCGTTACCGGCCAAAATCTGTCCATCGTATCCGATACCAAGGGGACGACGACCGACCCTGTTTATAAGGCCATGGAACTCCTGCCCTTGGGACCGGTGGTCATCATCGACACGCCGGGCATCGACGACGTCGGAGCCTCGGGGAAGAACGGGTGCGCCGGACGAAGCAGGTCCTCAATAAGACCGACATTGCCGTCGTCATCGTCGACGGGACAGAAGGATTGGCGACGGCCGATGAAGACGTGGTAGCCTCATTCGGAGTAAGGGCCTGCCCTATCTCATCGTCTATAATAAAGCTGATCTTACGGGGAAAACGGCGGCTGTCGAAAAAGATGCCGTCCGGGTCAGCGCCTTGACGGGAGCGGGCATTCATGAGCTCAAAGAAAAATTGGCCCGCTTGAAACCCGATGAAGACGAAGTACCCATCGTCAGCGACCTCATTTCCGGCGGCGACATGGTCGTCCTGGTCGTGCCCATCGATTCGGCGGCACCGAAGGGGCGCCTGATCCTGCCCCAGCAGCAGACGATTCGGGAAATCCTCGACAGCAACAGTGCGGCCATCGTCGTCAAAGAAAATGAATTGGCCCATACCTTGGCCTGCTTTAAGGAAAAGCCGTCTCTGGTCATTACCGACAGTCAAGCCTTTGGCAAGGTTTCAGCCGATACGCCGGACGATATCCGCCTGACGTCCTTTTCGATTCTCATGGCCCGTCATAAAGGCCTCTTGGAATCGGCCGTCCGCGGCGTCACAGCCATCGACAGGCTGAAAGATGGTGATACGGTCCTCATTGCCGAAGGCTGTACCCATCATCGCCAATGTGAGGATATCGGGACGGTGAAGATTCCCCGGTGGCTGAAGTCGTATACGAATCGGGATATTCATATCGAAACGGCCAGCGGCCGCGATTTTCCCGAAGACCTGTCGCCTTATGCACTGGTCATCCACTGCGGCGGCTGTATGTTAACGCCCGGGAAGTGGGCTATCGTATGAAGAACGCTGCCGATCAGGCCGTGCCGATTACCAATTACGGCATTGCCATCGCCTACATGAAGGGCATCCTGCGGCGGAGTCTGAGCGTCTTCCCTGACTTACAGCGACTGCTGCCGGAAGACTAGGCTCCTGGCGAGGAAAGCAACAAGAAAAAAGCAGCCGGCGACGGAACCGGCTGTGAGGTGATTTATGGCAAACTTATCCCTTAAGCTTGAACAGAAAACTAAATTAATGCAGGTCCAGCGCCTGACCATTCAGCTCTTGGCTCTCCACGGCCAGGAGTTGACCGATTTTTTGCAGGAACAGGTGACCGATAATCCCCTCCTCGATATTCGCTACCACGACGTCCGCGGTGCCGGCGACAAGACGGAAAAGCCCATCGATAATATCAAAAGCCGCAGCGCCTCTCTCGAATCGCAGCTCATGGCTCAGCTCCGGGTCCTGTCGGTGCCGAAACCGGTCTTGCTGGCGGCGGGATTGGTCATTGGCTCTCTCGACGAGAAGGGTTTTTTCCAGGGCGATATCACGTCCTTAGGCGACGGCTATGGCCTTACGGAAGAAGACATAGAAAAAGGCCTGGCACTGGTCCAGACCTTTGATCCGCCGGGCATCGGAGCCGGAATATTTGTGAAGCCTGATCATCCAAACGCGGCGCCGCGGCGACGGGCCGCCTAAGACGGAAGCCTTATTGACGCAGCACTATGACGATTTTCTGCGGGGGAAATGGCCGAAAATCCAGCAGTCTCTTGAGTTATCGGACAAGGAACTGAGGGCCATACGGGATTTCTTAAAGACCTTATCCCTCCAACCGGCCGGGCAGATTGAGCAGGATGAGGTCTACATCCGGCCTGACGTCGAAATCTATCTGGCCGAGGGCGGAAACCTCGCCTTTCGCTGGCTGGAAGAGATTCCCGACGTCTATTTTCGCGAAGACTTATATGCCGAGTACGCTGCCCAGAAGGATAAGAAGACCCTGTCTTATATTCGCAAGGCGCGACGGGCCTTTACCGACCTTGCGTCGGCACTGGCCTACCGTCATTTGTCCATCGAGCAGGTCCTGAACTGTTTACTGAATCGTCAGGAAGGCTATTTTCTTCACGGTCAGCCCTTGGCGCCCCTTCGTCAAAAGGATATTGCCCAAGAGACGAGTCTCAGTACGGCTACGGTGAGCCGCGTCTGCCGCAATCGCTACGTCCTCTTTGACGGCAAGGTGTATGGCCTCCAGACTTTTTTTTGCCACGGCTTACAATAGTCAGCGCGACGGCGAGGACTTTGTGTCCGACAAGGCCATCATGAAAAAGATGCAGCTCTCGTCGACTGTGAAGATAAGGAACATCCTTATTCCGATCAGGACTTGCCGATTACTTTGCGGCCATTCACATTACCATTGCCCGGCGGACGATTACCAAGTTCCGACAAAAATTAAATATTCCCAACAGCAATATCCGGCGGCGCTGCCGATAAGGCATTACGGACGCATCTTATTGAAGATGGTCTGCCGCGATACGTTGAGTAATTTGGCTATATCCTTTTGGCTATAGCCTTTTTCTTGCAGTTCTTCGATGAGGATTTGCTGGATGGTCACTTCTAAGTGCTTCATGTTGAGGGTCAGAGACGCCGTGTCGAGGAGGGCGTCTTTTTGATTTTGGTCGGCAATGTCGAATAAGGCGTCGTAAGACTTCTCGAGGGTGTCGCCGAAGATGAAGTAGCGCAGGGCGACGCTGTGGAGCTCGCGGATATTGCCCCACCAGTTATGCTGGACGAGGGCTTTTTTTAGGGCCGGACTGAGATGACATTTTTCGTGGCTCATCGTTTCGACGAAGTGGGTGAACAGGTAGAGGATGTCGTTGGGCCTGTCATTTAAAGTCGGTAGATTTAGTCGTAAGGTGTTGATGCGGAAGAAGAGGTCGCGCCGGAATTCGCCGGCTTCGACGGCGGCGATGAGGTCGGCGTTGCCCGCCGAGATGACGCGGATGTCGAGGGGGATAACGTAGTCCGAGCCGAGGCGCATGACTTGTTTCGTTTCCAGGACGCGGAGCAGTTTCGATTGGATGCTGGGCGCCATGCTATTGATTTCATCGAGGAAGATCGTCCCTTTATGGGCCATTTCAAAGAGACCGGCCTTGCCTTCTTTACGGGCGCCGGTAAAGGAGCCGCTGACGTAGCCGAAGAGTTCGCTTTCGAGGAGGTCCGTCGTGAGGGCCGCGCAGTTGATGGCCACGAAGGGGCCGTTGCGGCGGTCGCTGGCGTTGTGAATGCTCTGGGCGAAGAGTTCTTTCCCCGTGCCGCTTTCCCCCTGAATCAGGATGGGGGCGTTGTGTTCGGCCATGATGCTGCCCGCTGGATGATTTTTTTCATATTGCCGTCGACGGTCTTGATGTCCTGGAAGTGATGGACGGCGGTCATGCCGGTCTTGGTCAGTTTATAGCGGATGTTTTTTTCCAGTCGCTGCAGCTCGGTCACGTCGCGGAGGGTCATGATGTAGTGCGAGCGGCTGTCCATGAGGAAGTAGTCGGAGTTGGCGATGAGGGTGTACGGCGGCCGGCGGATGATCGTTTCATGGAAGGACGGCTTGGTCCCTTCGACCCAGTCGGGGAAGATGTCGCGGATGTTCCCCGTCGTCATCGATACGCCGAGGAAGTTGGCCGCTCTTTTATTGATGTGTGAAATGGAGCCGCCTTTTGAATAGAGGATGATGCCGTCAGTGACGTGGGATAAGATGGACGACATCATGGACAGCTGCTGGCTGTCTTTTTCTTTAAAGGCCAGGAGCTCCTGGGCGTAGAGCAGGACCGACAGCATCGTCGATTCGCTGGGCTTGATGGAATAAATCGGCATCGGGCTGGGGTTGGCGATTTGCGGCAGCAGGGGACAGCCGACGATGGCCGTATCGGGCGTGATCGGTATCTGGCGGACCCGTTCGAGGAGTTCGAGGTGGGTCTTGTCGAGGCTGTAGCGGGGGTAAAAGACGATTTTTTCCGACAGCTCCGGCGGACAGGCGTCCTTATTGAACATGAAGTTTTCATTGAGCAGTAAGTGAATTTTTTTGTACTTTGGCGCAATGGCCCGCAGGGCGTAGAGGGCGTCGTTGGTCGAGCTGTACAGACAGAGGATGGGGATGCGGTCGATGGCCTTGGTCAGGATCTGATGGGCGCCGCTGGTGGTGATGATGACCTTGGTGCCTTATCGACTAAGACGTGGGCCTGGGCGACGAGGTTGGGAAAGTCGATGATCTCTACATCGATGATGAAATGATGCTGTTCTAATTTTTCTTTATAGGTCTCTAAGATGGTGTGAACCGACTGCTGCATCGACAGGTCGGAAATAAGAAAGGCGATTCTATCCATAAGTTTATGTCTCTCCTTCGAGTTTCGTAAAAAATTTCCGAAAATATCTCTATTTCTATCATAAAAAATATGGAGAGAATGTAAAGTATGTAACGAATATTTTACATCTGGCGAATCTCAATTGGACTATCAATATTGAAAAATGGCATAAATTCTATATTCTCATAGTTGGCATGATTGTTTCATATAGATTGTCGAACAGATAATGAGCTGATTCAACGAATGAGGAGGTATGAATTATGAAAAAATTATTGTCCGGTGACGAAGCCATCGCCAGAGGCTTATATGAAGCCGGCGTTTCCTTTGCTTCGGCTTATCCCGGTACGCCGAGTACGGAAATCTTGGAAAACGTCGCAACCTATGACGAAATGTATTCTGAATGGGCTCCGAATGAAAAAGTAGCTATGGAAGCTGCTATCGGGGCGTCCATGTCCGGCGTCCGTTCCTTTGCGGCCATGAAGATGGTCGGTGTCAACGTAGCAGCTGACCCGCTGTTTACGTTCTCCTACTTAGGCATGAACGGCGGCTTCGCCTTCGTATCGGCTGACGATCCGGGCATGCATTCGTCGCAGAATGAACAGGATAACCGCAACTACGCTAAATTCGCTAAAATCGCCATGTTCGAACCGTCCGATTCGCAGGAATGCATCGACATGACCAAAGAAGCTTATCGCGTCAGCGAAGAGTACGGCGTACCCATCATGCTCCGCATGACGACCCGCGTCTGTCATTCGAAGAGCCTTGTCGAAGAAAGTGAACGTGTGAACGTGCCGGCTGTTCCCTACAAGAAACAGCGTGAAAAGATGGATGCCGTACCGGCCATTTCCAAACAGCGCCGCTACGTCGTCGAAGAACGGGAACAGAAATTAAAAGAATATGCTGAAGAATGTCCCTTCAACGTCGTCGAAATGCACGACACCAAGATCGGTATCATCTCGGCCGGTTCGGCTTACATGTATGCCAAAGATGCTTTGGGTGACAAGGCTTCGTACTTGAAACTCGGCTTTACCTATCCCTTGCCGCTGAAGAAGATCAAAGCCTTTGCCGATTCCGTCGATGAACTGTACGTCGTCGAAGAACTCGATCCCTTCATGGAAGAACAGATTCGCCAGGCCGGCATTCCCTGTCACGGCAAGGATGTCATCCCCAAGATCGACGAACTCAATCCGAACATCGTTGCTGCCGGCATTTTGAAAGAAAAAGCTGAAGGCATCGAAGTTCCTGATACCTTGTTCGTTCCCCGTCCGCCGGCTCTCTGCGCAGGCTGTCCGCACCGCGGCTTCTTCTACGAACTGGGCAAACGGAAAGATACGGTCATGATCGGCGATATCGGCTGTTACGCCTTAGGCGGCGCCGCTCCGCTCAATGCCAAAGACTTGGCGGTCTGCATGGGCAGTGCTTTCTCCGTCGGCCACGGCTTCAGCCACGGTTTTGAACTCAGCGATCAGAAGAAACGCGTCGTCGGCTGTATGGGCGACTCGACCTTCTTCCATACGGGCATCAACTCCCTGACCGAAGTTGCCTACAACGGATCCAATACGATCTGCGTCATCTTGGACAACCGCATTACGGGCATGACCGGCCATCAGGAAAACCCGGGGACCGGTTATAATATCAAAGGCGATCCGACGACGCTCATCGACATTGAAACGGTCGTCAAAGCTTTGGGTATTAAGAACGTCCGCACGGTCAATCCCCTGACCTCAAAGTCATGAAAGAAACCCTCGACTGGGCTTATGCCAATGAAACCGAACCGTCGGTCATCATTACCAAGTGGCCCTGCGTCCTCAAGAAATTCTCCAAAGAAGATAAAGAAGAATTTGACCTCGATATGACGCCGTGCGACGTAGATACGGATATCTGCATCGGCTGCAAGAAGTGCCTGACCACAGGCTGCCCAGCTCTGCGCTTTGACAATGAAGCCAAGAAGTCCGGCATTTCTCAAACGGACTGCGTCGGTTGTACGGTTTGCATGCAGGTCTGCCCGGTTCATGCTATTTACAAGAAGGGGGAAAAATAATATGTCAGACGTAAAGAGCGTACTCTTCGTCGGTGTCGGCGGTCAGGGTACTATATTAGCCAGTAAGATTTTAACCATCGGCCTCATTGAAAACGGTTACGATGTCAAAATGTCCGAAGTTCACGGCATGAGCCAGCGCGGCGGCAGCGTCAGCACCCAGGTCCGCTTCGGTGAAAAAGTTTATTCGCCGATTATCGGTGAAGGCTCGGCGGATATCCTCATTTCCTTCGAAGAAATGGAAGCGGCCCGCTATGCCAAGTTCCTCAAAAAAGACGGCAAGATGGTCGTCAATAAGATGCAGATTCCGTCCTTGCCGATCCTGTCCGGTGCCTGTTCGTATCCGGAAGGAATCTTAGAAGAATTACAAAAACGCGTACCGATTACCATTGTCGATGCAACGAAGATTGCGACGGACCTCGGGAATCCAAAAAGCGCCAACGTCGTCCTCTTAGGTGCTCTCATCGAGTCCTTGGGACTGCATAATATCGATTGGAAAGCGATTATTGCTAAGATCGTGAAACCTGCTTTTGTCGATATTAACTTAAAGGCTTTCGATGCCGGTATGGCCGCTGTATAATAGAGTGTGTGCTAGAGGAAAATGCCAGGCATGAAATGATTTGCCTGGCATTTTTTGCACCCAAGGAGGAAGAAATACCATGCAACCCACGACAAAAGTACCAGAAGCATCTCTTCGTTCGCGTTTATTTGGTCAATCGTATGAAATGTATGCACAGGCTGCGGGCATCACCGTCGACGAATGGAAAGCAGAAACAAAATTCAGCGGCATTGATTTAGGTTGGGTCATCCTGTGTGTTGGCATGTCTTTAGGGGCGGGAATCGTTTTTCTGCCATCCAAGTCGGGTTATCCGGTTTGCTTATTTTTGCTCTCGTCGCCCTCGTCGGCTATCCGATTGCCTATGCTCATCAGAAATTGTATTTGAACGTCTTGGCCGAAGCGCCTCAGTGTGAGGATTTTGCCGGTATCATTTCTGGTTATCTTGGGAAAAATTGGGGTTTCTTCCTGGGTGCTCTATACTTCGTTTTTACGACGATTCTCTTGTTTTTGTACTCTACGGCATTGACGAATGACAGCTCGTCGTTCTTAATGACCTTCGGCGTCACGGATACGCCTTTGGTTGAAAATATGTTTTACGGCGTAGGCCTCATTTCCTTCTTGGTCCTCATTGCGTCCCAAGGGGAAAAGCTGCTCATGAAGATATCGTCGGGCATGGTTTTCACCAAGGCTCTGGTCATCGCTGCCCTTGGCATCATCATGATTTCTCACTGGGATCTGGCCAATGTCCTCATTCCGACCGATGCCTGGTACGTCATTAAAAACTTCATCATCATGCTGCCCTTCATCGCCATGTCGATTGAATTCTTCGTAGCCCTCGGGCCAGTGGTCATTTATTTCCGCTCGAAAACGGACAATAAAGTCGTCGCTCATTATCGGGCTATGCGAGTCTATAACAGGGCGTACTTATTCTTAGTCGGATTGGTCGTTTTCTACACCATTTCCTTCAATCTGGCTATCGATCATGACCAGGCTGTCGTCGCCTATACGGCCAATATTTCCGCCCTGGCCCTGGCAGCGCAGAACATGGACGGCGCCCTGATCAAGGTCTTGAATTTGATTTTGAACATCTTCGCCGTGGTCACCGCCTTCTTTGCCATGTTCCTCAGCTTCCGCGATGCCTGTACGGGGATCGTCCTGAATCTTTTGAACCGATTCATGAATGCCGATGCCATTCCGAAAAAGGCCATTACCTATGCTACCAGCTTGTGCTGTATCATCCTCTGCTGGGGCGTCATCGTCCTCAATGCGCCGATTTTGAAATTTACCCCGATTTTAGGCGGCTCATCGGTATCATCGCCTGTTTCCTGCCGGCATACCTGGTCATGAAACTGGATGTCTTTAAAAAATACCGCACGTGGCGGTTGGTTCCCATCGTATTGATGGGCTTCATTCTCCTCATTTCACCGCTTATTTCGTTATTGTAACCTTCCATTTATAAAGGAGTGACTCTTATGGCTTCCCAAGAAATGTACCGTTTAGGTTCTCAAAGTTCGGTCATCCGCGAACTCTTCGCGTATGGTCAGGAACAGTGTAAAATCGTCGGCAAGGATAAGGTTTTCGACTTCAGTATCGGCAATCCGACCGTTCCGGCCCCGGCTTGTATCAAAGAAGCAATCGAAGATATTCTGGCGACCCGTGAATCGGCAGCCATCCATGGTTATACGGCAGCATCGGGCGACCTCAGCGTCCGTCAGGGCTTGGCTGAGTACATGAATAAGACCTATCAGGCCGGCGTTGAAGCCTCGAATTTCTACATGACCTGCGGCGCAGCCGCCTCGCTTACGGTCAGCTTAAAGGCTCTCGTCGAAGGACCTGACGATGAAGTCATTGTCATTGCGCCCTTCTTCCCGGAATATACGGTATTCATCGCCAATGCCGGTGCCAAGCGTCGTCGTTCCGCCTGATACGGAACACTTCCAGATCCCCATGGAAGCTCTTGAAAAGGCGATTACGCCGAACACCCGGGCCATCATCG
>ENA-OQBJ01000092-OQBJ01000092.1-human-gut-metagenome-genome-assembly--contig:-NODE-92-length-44631-cov-3.764785_pt1 | contig 44631 bp, 66 predicted proteins | sample MGYA00242743_ERZ504545 | MGnify/ENA primary metagenome ERZ504545 (study PRJEB26092, sample SAMD00036252) | human gut metagenome | host: Homo sapiens | study: EMG produced TPA metagenomics assembly of... | reverse complement strand
GGCAGCACCCGCAAGAGCCGCCGAGGACAGCCACGAGCATGATGCCCTGCTGCAATGCTACAAGGAAAATCGTGATGGAGGCGATCGTCGAGACGCCTGCCGCCAGGCCGTCCAGCCCATCGATGAGATTGACCGTGTTGGTAAGCCCTACCAGCCAGAATACCGTTGCCGGGATGGCCAGCCACTCGAGATAAACGTAATCCCCAAAGGGATCCGTGATGAAGTCGATGCGGACGTCAAAGGCGATGACCAGGATGCAGGCCGCAATGATCTGTCCCAGCAGCTTGACCTTCGCCGGCAGATTCTTGTAATCATCAATGACGCCGACCAGGACAATCAAGGTACCGCTGACCATGAGTCCGATGATCTCCGTCATCACTTCATGCGTGACCTCCGTAAAGGACAAGACACTGAGGACTGCCACCATGAACGCAAAATAAATGCCAATGCCGCCAATGCGCGGAATCGGCTTCTTGTGGACCTTTCTCGGATCCGGAGCATCCATGCTCCGGTCTTCGCTGCAAAGCAAATGACACCCGGCGTCACCAACAGCGCCCACACCGGCAGCGATGATAAACGCCAACATATAGTCTGGCATACAAGCGCACTCCTTTTCAAAATCCATAATTGCCTCATGGACGAGGCACTATACAGCATATCTATTTTAACGCACCACCAGAGCAGTGTCAATCATTTCCACCCCTCTCCGCACGTTCCGGGAAGTGCCGCCAGACCTTGCCTGTCCTTGTATGCTGGTCAGTCATGGATCTCGTCAGGACGGCAGGAAACCACGCTGCCATCCGTCTCGTAATAAACGACTCTGGCAAGTTTCGCATTGCGCAGCATGCGGCGGCAGAGCAGGCAGGGTTTACCGGATGCCAGGCTGCCATCGGCATTGACGCCCACAATATAGATGGTCGCACCTTCCATCGCTGCAGAATCCGCATTGATGATGGCATTCTGCTCTGCATGTACAGCTACGCAGAGTTCATAATTCTGCCCTTTCGGTACATGGAGACGCTCGCGCTCACAAATACCCGTATCGATGCAGTTCTCTTCCCCGCGCGGTGCGCCGTTGTACCCCGTGCTGATGATGATCTTGTCCTTGACGATGATAGCGCCATAGCGGCGGCGCAGGCAGGTGGCCCGGCGCCCCACAGCCCTGGCGATATCCAGGAAGTATTCCGTCCAATCGGGACGATGCTGTTTCTCATTCATGATAATGTTCCTCCAAATAACGTTGGCCAAGAATGACGGCCACAAAATCATCGACAGGTACCGGCGGGACCTGCATCGTGACAGGCAGCAGGCGACGCCAGCCATGTGGCGGATTTGCCTGCCAATACGCTTTCCTTGCCATATCTGTCGTACGATATTCATCGACGACCTCGATGCAGAGGCCCGGCAGGAGCTTGCTGATCCTGCCGCGAGCCGCTTTGCTTGTCGTACCATTCCCCTCAACCAGCACATCAAAGGCAAAAGCAGCGTAAGCCTGCTGGACTTCAGCCTCCAAACGGCTTGTTTCGATGACGCGCTGCATGAGACTCTGCCATCCTGATGCAGCACGGCAAAGCCACATTTGTCGCGGCCCGGATCGAGAGCGGCAATCGTCTTCTTTTCAAGATTCATCTTCTGCCTCACTTCCCATAAAAACGGCCCGCACAGATGCGGGCCCGAGATCTCTCATGTCTGTGTCCTCTCCCGGCCGCAGCGGCACTCAAGGCTGATCCTGAAGCTGCTCGGCCTGATATTGAGGCGCAGCGGTCCAAGAGCATCCGTATTGCCGCGGGCATAGGCGGAGAGTACGACTGTACCGCGGCGGCCGGAGAGATTGTTGACGATATCGTAGAACTGCGCGCCATCCATGACACCGACAGAACCGCGTATCGGATCCTGCAGGATGCCTTTGCCAGACGCCGCGGCATTGACTTCCTTGAGGAAACTCATGACCGTCTGCTCTGCTTCCCCATTGCCCCCCTTGAGCTGATAAGCACGGGCAATGATGAATTCCTTATCCTGATAAATGACGCTGTTCTTATAGAGCTGCAACGAAGCACGGATATCTTCTCCGCGAATCAGGTTACCAGCAGCTACTACACGCACAACCATATCCTGCGGGCTCTTAGCTATGGTCTGGACAGCCGACTCATACTCGGGCTTGTAGATCCAGACTTCTTTGTCGGAAACATCCTGTCCCAGGCGTGCCGATACATTGCGGCTCGCGAGCTGCGCGAGCGCCTGCATATCCGCCTCGACCTCCGCTGCCGGACGGTTGCCGCGGATGACACCACTGGCGATGACCTCACCGGCCCGGAAGATGATATCGCCCTCACGGATGCTGATGATGCCATTGCGGAGTTCCTCGGTACGCCGCTCAAGCGTCTTGTTGTCCGCACTCAGCATCTCATTGCGGCCAGTGAGTTCTGCATTGCTGCTGTTCAGCGATTCATTGGCGGAAAGCAGCATATCGTTCTGCTGCCCGAGCTGATCGTTGTCTGCAGCCAGCGCGTCATTGCGCTGCATGAGTTGCTGTTTCGCCAGTTCCAGGAGCCGGTTGCCTTCCTGGAGCCGCTGGGATTCTTCCTCCAGCGATTTCTGCTGCTCCTGCAGAGCGGCCACTTCTTTATGCGACTGTTCGAGCGCCGCATTGGCTTTATCCTGTTCATCCTGGGCAGCTGCAAGGTCGGCTGACACCTGTTTGAGATTGTCCTGGGTCTCCTGCATGCGCTGATTGAGCTTTTCCATGCCGAACAGAGCAGTGCGCACATTCTTGGATGCGGCAGTCATGACGCCAAACGTGAGCGTCGTAATGCACACACCGGTAAAGATCGTGACAATGATTGAGGTATGACGCGGCCGCAGGCCAAAAATGGAAAGTTTTTTCTTTCCCACCTTTGTACCAAGCCGGTCACCGATAAAAGCGATGGCTCCGCCAGTGATGATCAAGACTACAATAAGAAGGACACCATACATCTCGTTTCTGCCACCTTTCCTGAATGTTTTTCCTGCGCCTGTCCAGCGCGAGACTGCTGCATATCAGCGGGAGGCCCTGCGTATGAGGATGGCGCCTGCAATCAGACCGACGATATTCGGGATCCAGACTGCGATAAGAGGCGCCACCATGCCGCTGCGTGCCAGAGCATTGCCCATCGTCATCAACGCATAATAAAAGAAAATAATGATGACACTCATCGCAAAGCCGGCCGACGAACTGTTGCGCGTCGGCTGCAGACCAAGCGGCACACCGATCAAGGCAAAGATCAGGCTGGCCATCGGCACTGTGATGCGCTGATAGAGTTCTGCCTCCAGTTTATTCGTATCAACATACTGCGTCTTCATGATATTGATCTGAGCGCGCAGTTCTTTCATCGTGAGTTCTTCCGGATCTTTCTGCTCACGCACGATCTGTTTCGGATTGGCTTTGATCGGCAGGACCTGCGTATCGAAGCGCATGCTGTGTTCACTCTGCCTTCTGAGATATCATAGAGCATGCCATTATGCATGATCCACTTGTCCATGCTGTATTCCGCATATTCGGCATTCTCGACATGACGTACCTTGCCTTCTTCATTGAAGTCCTGCATGGTCACCCCCTGCAGGGTCTGCGTATTGCCGTCATAACGGCGCGCATAGACAAGCCGCTGGATCTTGCCATTCTCGATATCCTTGAGGATGATGTGTTCCTGGGACTTCATGCCGTTATTGCCTTGGATCTCATAGTAGAGGACATTGCGATACGCCGTATTGGCCCATGGCACTACGTATTCATTGAACGCGATGGCACCAAGGCTGACAATAAGCCCCATGAGGATGGCCGGAGCCGCGATACGGTAAAAACCGACGCCACAGGACTTCATGGCCGTGATTTCACTGGAACTCGACAGGCGGCCAAATGTCAGCAGCGTAGCGAGCAGCATGGACATCGGGAACGTCCACATGATGACGGACGGCAGCCCGAAAATGAAAATCTTGACGACAGCCGGCAGGGATGCGCCGTAGTCGGTAATATACTTCGCGATCTTGAAGAGCGTACCGGAACCGATGAATACGGCTGAGAAAGCGCAGATGCCGAAGATGAAGGCCTTGAACACTTCCCTGAATATGTATTTGTCTAGGATTCTGATGTGCATGGCTTTCTCTCCGTTACAACGTGAAATTATCGCCGAGGTAGAATTTCTTGGCTACCGGGCTGTTGGCAATGGTCTGGCTGTCGCCTCCAGAAGGATCTTGCCGCTGTTCAGGATATAGGCGCGATCGACGATCTGCAGCGTCTCACGGACATTGTGGTCCGTGATGAGGATGCCCATGCCCCGTTCGCGCAGATACTGGATGATTTCCTGGATATCGGCTACGGCCAAAGGGTCGACACCGGCAAACGGTTCATCAAGCAAGATGAACTGAGGTTCCAGCGCCAGGCAGCGCGCAATCTCCACGCGGCGGCGTTCACCACCGGAGAGTTCGGTCCCCTTGCGTTCCCGCACGTGCGTGATGTGGAATTCCTCCAAAAGCTCCTCGAGCTTATCCTTCTGCTCGGCTCGTGAGAGTTTTGTGGTTTCCAGGATGGCCTGGATGTTCTCATCTACCGTCAGCTTGCGGAAGATCGAGGCTTCCTGGGTCAGGTAACTGATGCCCAGAGCCGCACGATGATACATCGGCTCATCCGTGATATTGACGTCTGACAAGAATACCTCGCCAGACGTTGGACGTTCTAAACCGACAATCATGTAAAATGTCGTGGTCTTGCCCGCGCCATTCGGCCCCAAAAGGCCGACAATCTCTCCTTTTTCTACGCGCAGAGACACGCGGTCCACGACCGTGCGCTTCTTGAACGCCTTTACCAGATTCCTTGCCTCGATATGCAAAATCGTGCCCTCCAACATACACCTTACGCTATTTCCATCTTTTTATTGTACCTTAGCTGACCCGTCATCGGCAAGATAAATCGTCATACGGTTGCTGCGCATCGTGTTATTTTCCTGTACGGCCCAGGCATTGCCCGTGATGACTGCCTTTTTATCGGTTTTGCCGTAATAATCCATCTGATCGCCGCCAGCTTCCATGCCGCGGGAAGGACTTACTACATGCGCATTGCCCTGGCCGATGTAATGTTCGTCCTTGAGCCAGCCGTAGATGCGATCCGCTGTAAAGGTATCATCCCCTGCGTCATCGTGCCGCCGCGGTCAATGACCACGTAATCGTTCTGCTGTGGGAAATAATCTACCTGTTCGCCGGAAAAACTCTTGTCACCCTGCGTAGCATGGACATTGCCCGTAGCCATCATGTGTTCCTGCCCATCAGACATCAGATGTTCGCAGGTCATGCGCAGATCATCGCGCACAGCAATGACGTTGCCGTCAACCGTCGCTGCCTGCGTTTTGGAATTGTACGTAGCATGAGCGCCAGCCACCTTCGAGGTACCGCGCTTCAAAAGCACGTTGCCGGAAGCAACGGCTTCGCCAGTATTCATATTATATTCCAGGGTATCTGCATCAAGCGATGCCGGTACATCTCCGCTCTCAGCCGCATAAAGTGTCCCCATCTGCAGGGAAGTCAAAGCGACCAGGGCCATGAGCAGCCCTTTCATCTTACCATTCTTCATTGTTGCGTCTTCTCCCCTTCCAACAGTTTCTCGATATGGGCCTTGCCGGAAATCTTGATTTTCTTGAACCCATCCGTACTGTCAATGCGGTCGCCCCAAGCCCTAATCGTATCGTTTGAGACCTTGGCCTGGCCGACAGCTGAAAGCATCTGCTGCTCGGCGGTCCACAGGAGCTGATCACTCGTCAGTTCAGCGCCATCGCTCGTCGTGATAATGACGTTGCCGTCAATCTCGATATCCTTGCTCGTGTTATCATACGAAGCATGCTCTGCCTTGACCTCAGCCGAGCGGCCATCCTGCTGATAGAAATGCCCGGTAATCCCGGTCAACTCTGCATTGCGCGTATCGATATCGACATCGATGTGATCGGCCGTCAAATCCCAGATCTTGACACCATCTTTCTCCTCACTGATGGTATTGTTGTCGTAAGACATGACTTTTGGTCCGTTATCCTGGTCTTTGTTGACCTGAGGCGTCTCGGGGACGGTTCGCACGGCCCAGACCACCAGGCAGACAAAAAGGATCAAGCCAAGGGCCACCAGTGCCTTTTGTTTCCCGTTCATTTCTTGCTCTCCTGCCCCCTTACCGTATGGTGCTTGCCTGTTTTCTGCTGCTCCGGCTTCGTATTCCAGCGTTTCTGGAACCAGAGCCACTGTGTCGGATTCTCACGGATGATCGTTTCCACGACCTTGGTCATGCGAGCCGTGAGATCCAGGAGATCTTTGTCGGTATCCCCCGTATCATGATACCGCATGACTTCGCCGACGACAACCTTATGCTTGCCATTTGGCTGCCGCAGGATGAACGCCGGCACGACAGGGGAATTGAACTTGCGGGCAAAGACCGCCGGCCCCATCGGCGTAGCAGCCACGCGGCCAAGGAACGGCAGGAACGCGCCGCCGGGGCCGGCATCCTGATCGACGAGGAAGCCAAGGATCTTCCCGCTCTTGAGCGCCCGGGCCGCAGCGATGAGTTCACTCGTACCGCGCGAGAAGATCTCGACATGTATCGTCTTGCGCAAATCGTTGAGTGCATACGTATACTGCATATTCGGCTGCGGTTTGGCTATCGCCGTAACAGGCAGGCCATTCAGCGTAAAGGCTGCCGAGAGCCATTCCCACGTACCGATATGACCAGTGACAATGGCCACACCATGTCCTTCCGCCAGAGCATCGGTGAGGCGTTCCAGATGGTCAATTTCGATATACTCACCAAAATTCTTTTCATTGAGATGCGGCATATAGAGGATTTCCAGCACGTTGCGCGCAAGATTCACAAAGGATTCCCGCACCAGCTGGCGGGCCTCCTGCTCAGGGATGCCGAGAGCCGGCATCATCTGTGCGACTGCACGTTCCCGCTCCTTCTTGATGAGGAGATAATAGAGATTGCCGAGCGCGCGGCCAATAGCCATCAGGAGCCAATAAGGCGTATGACAGGCGACCTTGCTCAAGAACATCACAAGTTTATACTGCATGGATGAAATGCCTCCAATGTCGTTCATGAATAATAGTCCGCAACGCTGCGGGGTACTCACTGCGCAAGGCCGTCTGCCTCATCGAGTGCTTTGAAATCGTCGAGCAGGCTCTGCCACTTGCCCTGCGCCTTGAGAATGAATTCAATGAGTTCGCGCACGGCACCATGTCCGCCCGGGAATCCTGAAACCGCTACGGCAGCCGCCCGCACCTCCGGCACGGCATCGCCTACCGCAGCGGGGAATCCGACCTGGCACATGACGGCAAGATCCACCAGGTCATCGCCGAAATAAGCAATCTCCTCATCAGCAAGGTTCAGCCGCTTTTTCAGTTCACGATAGGCAGACCGTTTGTCGAGCTTGCCCTGGAAGACTTCCGTGATGTGGAGTTCCTGCGCGCGGTGCAGGAGCTGCTGCGACTCGCGCCCCGTGATGATAGCCGTCTTGAGGCGGAACGGTGCGCTATGGTTATCCCCAGGCCATCGCGGCAGAAGAAGGGCTTGAAGAGTTCGCCTTCGGTGCGACATAAATGCCGCCATCCGTCAGGACGCCATCAACATCAAAGATGATGAGCCGCACCTTTTGGCACAGTCAATTGCTTCTGCTGTAAATTCCATATCAGACCACTCCCTGACGCAAGAGATCCGTCAAATGCACGATGCCGACCGGCACGCCTTTTTTCGTCGATGACCGGCAGGACCGTGACAGGGCGCGGCTTGTGCTTTTCCATGACGGAGAGGGCTGCGGCTGCCATCTGCTGCGGTGCAATGGTCAGAGGTTCCTTGAACATGATGTTCTCGACCGCTTCATCCAGGAATTTATAATCCTTGGCCAACGCTCTGCGGATGATGCCGTCCGTGATGAGGCCAACGAATTTCCCCTCATCATCGATGACGGAAGCCGCGCCGAGACCTTTATCCGTCATGACAAAAAGGGCATCCTTTGCCGTCTTGCCACAATGAATCAGCGGATTTTCATCGCCCGTATGCATGACATTCTCTACCTTGAGCAGCAGTCTGCGCCCCAGGGCTCCGCTGGATGATACAGCGCAAAATCCTGCTTGGTGAAATTGCGTTCCGACATGAGTGCCATAGCAATGGCATCGCCCATGGCGAGCGTAGCCGTCGTACTGGCTGTCGGTGCCAGGCCGAGCGGGCAGGCTTCACGTTCGACGCTGATATCGATGAAATAATCGCAGAATTTGCCGAGCTGGGATTCGCGGCGGCCGCTCATTGCGATAATCGTGGCACCGATGCGGCGGATGATGGGCAGGATGTTGACGATCTCTGTCGATTCTCCGCTGTTGGAAATCGCGATGACGATATCCTTTTCCGTGACCATGCCGAGATCGCCATGAAACGCCTCAGCCGGATGCATGAAGAACGACGCGTCCCCGTGCTGGCAAGCGTAGCCGCAATCTTGCGCCCCACATGACCGGATTTTCCCATGCCCGTCACGACGACGCGCGCCGGACAGTCCAGGATGCAGCGCACTGCTGCGACAAATTCATCACCGATGCGGTCCTTGAGAGCCAGCACAGCCTTGCCTTCAATATCGAGTGTCTCAATTGCTTTTTCTTTGATCACCTTTCCTGCTCCTCTCATGCCTGATGATGGACGTATTTGTGGATGGCCAGCGCATCCTTCAAGAGACTTTCCAGTTTATCGAGATAAACCATGTTGGCACCATCGGAAAGCGCTTCTTCCGGATTGTCATGGACTTCGAGGAACAGCGCATCAATGCCGACACCGGCAGCCGCACGCACGAGATACTCGACATATTCACGGTTGCCTGCCGAAGTCGTGCCATTGCCGCCTGGCAGCTGGACGCTATGCGTCCCATCGAATACAACCGGATAGCCAAAGCTGCGCATGATCGGCAGGCTGCGCATATCGACGACGAGATTGTGATACCCAAAGGACGCACCACGCTCCGTGAGCATCATCTGGTCACAGCCACTCTCATGAAGCTTATCAACGACATTGCGCATATCCTCCGGCGCGAGGAACTGCCCTTTCTTGACGTTGACGACGCGGCCGGTCTGCGCCGCTGCATGCAGGAGATCCGTCTGGCGGCAGAGGAAAGCCGGGATCTGCAGGATATCGGCAACTTCTGCAGCGGGAGCAGCCTGATACGTCTCATGGATATCCGTCACGACCGGGACCCCGAGTTCATCCTTGATGCCCCGGAGCATCTCCAATCCCTTCTCCAAGCCTGGTCCACGGAAACTGTGGAAAGAAGAACGATTCGCCTTATCGAACGATGCCTTGAATACGTAATTGATGCCGAGACGCTGGCAGATTTCCTTGATGGTGCGGCCGATCAGCAGGCAGCGATCCATGCCTTCGAGGACACAGGGGCCGGCCAGGAGTGCCAGCGGCTCGCCTTCACCAATCATGAAATTCCCAACTTTGACCTTATTCATATCATTCACCTTCCACTTTCTTTTGCAAAGAACAGCTGGCCGCCTGCAGGGAGGCCAGTCCATCTATCAAATCATGCGTTGGCCATCTGGCGGAAAATCTGATTGACTTTCGCAAGATCTTCGGCCGTATCGACGCCGACGAAACGATATGGCGTCTTGATGACTTTGATGCGGTAGCCATTCTCAAGGGCTCGCAATTGCTCGAGGCTTTCGGCATGCTCAAGCGGTGTTTCTTCCATCTTCGCATAGCGAAGCAGGAAATCGCGCTTATAGGCATAGATGCGATATGCTTGTACACAGGCGTGCCGGCATGGCGCGGATACGGCAGCAGGGAGCGCGAGAAATAAAGTGCATAGCCGTTCTTATCCATGACCACCTTGACATTGTTAGGGTTTTCCTGCTCTTCCTTATCCTGGATCTCTGTACAGACAGTTGCCATCTGGAGTGCATCATCCTCTTCAAAGGCAGCTGCCAGTTCATCGATGAGTGCCGGCTCAATGAGCGGTTCATCGCCCTGGACATTGATGATGAGATCGACATCCGGATATTTGGCCGCAACTTCCGCCAGACGGTCTGTGCCAGTCGGATGGTCCTTGCGGGTCATGACGGCCTGGCCGCCATGCTTGCAGACAGCCTCATAGATGCGCTCGTCATCTGTAGCCACGATAGCCGCGGCTATTTTCTTTGCCTCGGATGCACGGTCATAGACGCGGCAGATCATCGGTTTGCCGGCAATATCCTTGAGCGGCTTGCCGGGCAGGCGCGTCGATGCATAGCGCGCCGGAATCACACAGAGAACCTTCATGACTCAATCGATCCTTTCTCTTCTTTATCTCGGCTGCCCAATCGTTCAGCCAGCCGCTTGCGCAGCATATCCTTGAACGTCTCCGCCTCCCGCTGGAAGGTGACCTCCACACAGATGACGTAGACCGGGATGGACCATTTTTCCCGCGCTACATCCGCAGGGATCTTGACCGCATCTTTTTCCGTGATGACGATGGCTTCCACGCCGACATTCTCGGCCTGCTGGAACACATCAGCCATCTCAGACATCGTGTAATCGTGATGATCCGGATAGCGCAGGCTCTCGACAATCACTGCGCCGATATCCGATAGCGTCTGCTCAAACGAAGCGGGATTGCCGATGGCCGAGACGGCCATGATGCGCTTGCCCTTCATCAGGCTGACGTCAATGCCTCACCGGCGATATTCACATACCAGTCCGAGAGCGGGATGAAGCAGCGCGGCTGATGGATGCTCTCGAAAATCTGTGCCTGGGGATTGTAATGATGGACGGTCTTGCGGATGTAATCACAGGAACCCTCCACAGCCTGATCGACTTTCGTCATGAGGCAGACGTCAGCGCGGCTGATATGGGAAATCGGCTCACGCAGCGTACCGCGCGGCAGGATGTAGCCATTGCCGAAAACATTGACTGCATCGACCAGCAGGATGTCAAGATCGCGCTCCAATTGCCAGTGCTGATACCCGTCATCGAGGATCGCGACTTCAGCACCGAAATGCTCCATCGCATAGCGTCCCGTCTTGGCACGTTCCGCACCGATGAGTACGGGGACTTGCGGCAGATGCTTCGCCAGCATGTATGCTTCATCACCAGCTTCCGCCGCATCCATGTGCAAGCGACGGCCATCGGAAACAATGCCGACATCGCCATGCCATTTGGCGCGGTAGCCGCGATTGAGGATGACGACGCGGTAGCCCATGTCACGGATATCCCGTGCCAGGCGCTGTGCCGTTGGCGTCTTGCCCGTACCGCCAACCGTCACATTGCCGAGGCTTGATGACGAAGCAGTCGAGATGGTTGCGCTTGAACACCCCGTATTTATACCCGGCCAGCTTGATGTTGACCAGCAGCCCGTAAATCAGGGAAAAGACGTAGAGGATGCCCATGATGATGTTCGGGAAAAAACCTTCTACGTTCTTACTATGAACAAGGTCGATGAAATAGGTCTGGAAATTTGTGATTTTCTGCGTTGACCGGACCCGGTGAAAATTCTCTGCACAACTCTCATAAGCATCGAGCATCTGATGCAGCAGGATGGCAGACTTGCGAGAAGCACCCTTATTCTCGGAGACGATGGCACGCGTCTCTTCCTCCATGCGATGGCGGTGACCCGGCTCATCAAAGAGGCGCGTGACCGCCAGGGCCAGTTCATCGCCATTATGTACAGTGATGCAGGCATCGCGGTTCTGAAAAGAGCATATGTATCCTTGAAGTTGAACATATGCGAACCCACGATGATGGCTTTACCGTGTGCAGCCGGCTCGAGGATGTTATGACCGCCATGCGGTACGAGACTGCCACCGACAAAGACCACATCGCCGATGCTGTAAACGCGTCCCAGTTCACCGATCGTATCGAGAATCACAATATCTTCATCATGCGGCTTCTCTTGCTGGAGCTTCGTGCGTGTCGTAACCGTAAACCCGGCTTTGCGGCAGAGATGAACCACTTCTGTCGTGCGCAGGAGTTCACGCGGCGCTATGACCAAGCGCGCATGCGGATGCGTTTTGCGCACTGCACGGAAAGCCTGAAGGACAGGTTCTTCCTCGCCGCGATGTGTCGAGCCAGCCAGGAAAATACCATCATTCTGTTCCAGTCCCATACTATGGATGATGGCTGCCTTTTCCTCAGGCTGACATCGGTATACGTTTGATCGAACTTCGTATTGCCCGTAACCGTCACGAGTTCCGGTGGAGCGCCAAGGCGCTTGATATACTCTGCATCGATGGGCGACTGCATGGCAAAGAGCTTGACGGTGCCGATCATATCGCGCAGCAGGCTGTGCAGATGCTTGTACTGCTTGACGCTCTTATCGCTGATGCGCCCATTGACCATCATGACCGGCACATGGATCTTACGCGCGGTCTTCAGGAAATTCGGCCAGAGTTCCGTCTCGACAGGCAGGAATACGCGCGGACGGATGCGCCGCAGCACATGACCAGCAAGCCACGGCAGATCCAGTGGAAGTAGATAATGGCATCGGCATCCTTGATGATGCGATTGGCCATCTCGTAACCACTGGTCGTGACTACAGAAACCAGGATGGGACTCTTGGGGAATTCCTTGCGGAATTCTTGATGAGCGGGCTGGTCGCAACGATCTCGCCGACAGAAGCTGCATGAACCCAGATACAATCTCTTTTCTCAACCTTGTCGAGTGCATGCTCAGGGAAGAAGCCCAGGCTCTGCCGGATGCGTTCGACAAAGCCTTTCTCACGCACCGAGCGGACCATGAACATCGGGATGACAAGCACCACGACGATGATAGCCGCTATGTTATAGAGTAGTTGCATATCTTCTTCCCTTTCTACATCGATTTCTTACTGAACTGGATATTATAGAGATAACTGTATAGCCGCCGAGTTTCAGGAGTTCCTCATGCGTGCCATGTTCCTTGATGTGTCCGCCATCGATGACGTAGATCTGATCTGCGTTGAAGATGGTAGACAGACGGTGTGCGATGACAAAGGACGTGCGCCCGACCATGAGCTTGTCCAGAGCAGCCTGGACGATCTTCTCACTTTCAGTATCGAGTGCGGATGTAGCTTCATCGAGGATCAGGATCTGTGGATTCTTGAGGATGGCGCGGGCAATGGCCATGCGCTGGCGCTGGCCGCCAGAAAGATTGAGTCCGCGTTCACCGATCTTGGTATCGTACCCCTGCGGCAATTCACGGATAAAGACATCCGCATTTGCTGCCTTGGCCGCTGCTTCGACTTCTTCATCCGTGGCATCCAGACGGCCATAACGGATATTCTCACGTACCGTTGTGGAAAAGAGCATGGTCTCCTGCGGCACGATGCCAATCTGCTCACGCAGGGAGGAAACGGTCACATCGCGGATATCATATCCATCAATGGAAATAGAACCTTTCGTGACTTCATAGAAACGAGGGATGAGATTGGCGATGGTCGATTTGCCTGCACCACTTGGCCCGACAAAGGCAATCATCTGCCCCGGCTTGACCTCAAGAGTGACATCCGAGAGCGCTGGCACGCCCTTCTTGTATTCGAAGGAAACATGGTCAAAAACGACATGCCCCTTCACCTTCGGCAACGTCTTGGCATCCGGCTTGTCTGTGATGGTCTCGTCGAGATCGATGACGGCAAAGACACGATCCACAGCGGCATGGCGCGCTGCAGATTGCCGTACACGCGCGAAAGGCGCTTGACCGGATTTGCAAGGTTGACAGCATACGTGAGGAAAGCAACCAGCGCACCTGCGGTGAGTACGCCGTTGACGACCTCATAGCCGCCGAACCAGATGATGACCGTGACGGAAATGGCAGCAAGGAATTCGACAGATGGCGTCAGGAGGCTCGTGAGCTGCACATTCTTCATGGCAGCCTGGAAGTTGAGTTCATTCTGGCGGCAGAAGCGCTTGATCTCATAATCCTCGCGTACAAAGGATTTGACCACGCGAATGGAAGAAATGCTTTCCTGCAGCAGCGACGTGATATCTGCCATGCGTTCCTGTATGACGGTACCGTTGCGCTTGATCTTGCGGCCAAAGATCTTCATGGCTTGCCCGACCAGGGGGATGACGACCAGCGTCAAGATGGAAAGCTTCCAGTCCAGGATGACCATCATGACAAGCGAACCGATGAGGATAGAGCCTTCTGTGACCAATTCAATGAGCTGATCGACAAGAGCAGACTGGATAGCCGCCACGTCATTGGTAACGTAGCTCATGACCTCCCCTGTCTGATGACGGTCAAAATACGACATCGGCATACGCTGGAATTTACGGAACATGACCTCGCGCACATCGATGATGACCTTCTGTCCGATGAACGAGACGAGATACGACTGACCGTAAAAGAAGATGCCGCGCAGCAAGAAAACGACAACGATACCAACGCAGATGAGGTTGAGCATCACCATATCTTTATCGGCCAGGACCTTATCGATCATGTCCTTGATGATCCAAGGCAGATAAAGATTGGCTGCAGCAGCCATGATGATGCAGATGATGGCCAGGGCCAGCTGCTTGACATAAGGCCGCATGTATTGAAGCAGCCGTTTATAATTCTTCATGTTAATCTCCCGATTTTCTTATTCTTCGTGCAGCTGCCAAGATCTTTGCAGCCACCCGGCCGGCTGCCCCTGGCGGGCCAAGGCGTTCACAGGCCTGCCTGAGTTCAGATACCGTCTTTTCCCGCTGTGCAGTGCCGCGGTAAAGCCGGGCAAGCTCGGATGCGATGCGCGTCGGCGTCACTTCATCCTGCAGGAGTTCCGGCTGGATGGTCTTGTCGAGCAGGATATTCGGCAAGGTGAAGTGTTTCACGTGAACGAGAGCTTTGCCAATAAGGTAATTCAGCGGAGCCAGACGATAGAGTGAAACGCACGGCAAGCCCATCAGTGCCGCTTCCATGACGACTGTGCCGGAAGCAGCAGCCGCCACATCGGCCAACCCCATCAGTGCATACCGGTTCTCGTGCGTCAATGCCACGGACACGCTCCCGGCAGACACCAGCGAGCGGATCAAGCCTTCATACTCAGGTGCTGCTACGGGCAGGAAGAATCGTGTTTGCGGTCTTTCCTGCTTCAGGATTCCTGCCGCCCTCAGCATGGGGGGCAGCAGCATCTCGATTTCCTGACGCCGGCTACCCGGCATCAGCAGCACCACATGGTCATCCGCATGGATGCCAAAAAACTCCCGCGCCTCATGTTCCGGCAATTCCGGTTTCACCGTATCGACAAGTGGATTGCCCACAAAAGAAATCCTGGCACCAGCAGCCTCATAGACAGGCAGCTCATGCGGGAAAATCGCCACGAACTCATCCGCAAGAGCCGCGCATTTCTTTGCACGCCCCTTGCGCCAGGCCCACGCAGAAGGAGGAATATACGAAAACACAGGGATTCCCAGCTTCTTGGCACGCTTTGCGAGACGCCAGTTGAAATCCGGGTAATCGATGAGGACCAGGAGATCCGGGCGTTCCTGCTCCATATATGCGGTCAGGTCGTCCAGCAATTTCAAGATGCGACGCAAATTCTTGAGGACTTCCCACACGCCCATGACATTATAATCTGCAAAGTTACGGAACAGCTGCACACCAGACTCTGCCATGCAATTGCCCCCGAAGCCTATCAGTGCCGTTTCCGGCTGCTGCTCATGAATAGCCTGCGCGATGCGCGCACCGTGCAGATCCCCGGAGACCTCTCCGGCCGACATCATGATCTTCATATACTCCTGATTCACTTCCTTTTCTCCACGGATAGCCATTCCTCAAACAACGCGAAAACGCCGAAAGAGACGCGTGGATACCATGGCTCTGGTTCCGCCGCGCCTCAAAAAAAGTCTCGCCTCAGAGGGCTGCAATCGTTATATTGTTTGACTCAGCCAGTGCGACCATTTCCTCGCGTTCGACGAGCAGAGTCTTATCCGCTTCGATTGCCAGAGCCGTAGCCCCGACCTCTGCCATGGTCTTGATGGTCTCAAGACCTACCGTCGGCACATCAAAGCGATCATCCTGCTGCGGCTTGGCGACCTTGGCCACCACTGCACCGCCGCGCGCCAGCTGACCGCCACGGCGAATGCAGGCATCCGTCCCCTCGATGGCCTCCAGGGCCATGACCGCCATATTCTTGACGACAGCCTCTGACCGACATCAAGACGTCCGATTTCCTTGGCCATGCGAAAACCGAATTCCATATCCTTGCGTTCCTCAGCCGTCGGCTCGCGTTTCGTGATGACACCGCGCCGGGGCATGAGGCGGCGGATCAGGGCCGTCTGATCAAACGCTTCCATGCCAGCCTTGGCAAGCTCCCGTACGAACATCATCATGATGGTATCGTCTTTGCGGTCCGGAAGTTCCATGATGAGTTTCAGCATGCGGGCATCCGGCTGGACTTTCCCCGAGAACAGCAGCTCTTTCGTGACCTTGCCGATCATCGTGACCTTGCGGACCTGTTTCTCCTTGAGATAATTCAGCACGGCATCGAGATGTGCGATGCTGATTTCCCGGCAATCCGCTGTGCAGGTCTTGAGTTCGGCATCCGTCTCCGGCAGCAACGCTACGGCATAAACCTCATAGCCCAGGAGCCTGGCAGCTTGGCGCACTCCACCGGCAATCTGCCGGCTCCGGCCAGCAGTCCAATCTTTTCCATAATGATCCCCCGAATCCCTTTTCATCCACAGCCTCACGGCTCTCTCACTCTGCTTCACGGCGCTCACGGCAGATGCCGCGTTCGGCATTGCGCAGGAAGCGCAAGAAATGCTCGACTTCCTCACAGGAATCCACTTCCTGCTCGATAACGGCAATTGCCTGCTGCAAGCTGAGGCCCGACCGATAAAGCAGCTTATATGCCTTCTTGATATTGCGGCGCGATTCAAGCGGGATTCCCGCACGCGAAATCCCCACCGCATTGAGGCCCACGACTTTAGCCGGACGCCCATCGACAATCGTATACGGCACAACATCCTGCGTGAGCTTCGACATACCGCCGACCATGGCATTGCGGCCGATCTTGACGAACTGATGCACGCCTGCCATACCGCCGATGACCGCCCGATCCTCGACAATGGCATGGCCGGCCAGGCTGGCAAGATTGGACATGATGACATGATTCCCCACCACGCAGTTATGCGCGACATGTGTCAGTGCCATCAGCAAGCAGTCACTGCCGACACGCGTTTCCTCACCTTCGCCCGTCGCACGGTGAATCGTCGCACCTTCACGGATCGTCGTGCGATCACCGATGAACGTATAGCTCTTCTCGCCCTTGAATTTAAGGTCCTGCGGTTCCTCACCGATAGAGGCTCCCTGGAAGATGCGGCAGTCCTTGCGATCTGCGTCCAGCCGTGAATGACGACATGAGGGCCGATTTTCGTACCCTCGCCGATTTCAACATTCTCACCGATAACCGAGTAGGGGCCAATCTCCACATTTTTCGCAATGCGCGCCCCCGGTGCAATTACAGCAGTTTCATGTATATATGCGATGACCTTATTGTCCGTATTCATCTGCTCCAACTCCTTAACCTTCCTGTTATGCCGGCAACAGGCCGGCCAGCTTTGCTCTGTCCTTTTCTATATACTCCTGAATACACTTCAGATTTTTGTATCTCATTTGACTGCAAATCCGGGCGTTTTACGAGTTGAACAAAGACTATCTTCGTTTATGCAATTAACACAGGCGAAAATCAAAGCTTTTCTGGCTTTTTCAAAGCAAACTTAAAATCTGCCGAAGCCGCCAGTTCACCATCTACATAACCGTCGCAGTGGAGCAGCCCGAAATCGCCGCGCACACGAACCAGCTTGGCTTTGGTGACCAGCTGATCCCCGGGGACAACCTGGCGTTTGAATTTCACGTGTTCCATACCGCCGAACAGAGCGATCTTGCCGCGGTGTTCCTCCGGATACAGCATAGCCACACCACCGACCTGGGCCATGGCCTCGAGGATCAGTACCCCTGGCATGATGGGATGATCCGGGAAATGGCCAAGGAACTGCGGTTCGTTCATCGTGATGTTCTTGATGCCCGTAGCCGACTGGAATGGCTCGATTTCCGTAATGCGGTCAACCAGCAGCATGGGTGGACGATGCGGCAGGATTTTCTTGATTTCGTTGATGTCTAATACCATGACGTTATCCCTCTTCCTCAAATCTATACTTGCTAACAGGATGCTCACCGCGCGATGCTGGCAGCCGCGATCTGCTTGGCCAGCTGCGTATTCAGGCATGGCCGGAAGCGGCAGCAATCACATGGCCGCGGATGATGCCTGCCAATCTCAGATCGCCAATGACATCCAGGATCTTATGACGTACGAGTTCATCTTCAAAATGCAGCGGGTTGAGCCAGCCTTCATCATTGTAGACGATGACGCTGTCCAGCGTGCCACCGAGTCCCAGCCCCATCTCACGCAGCTGCGCGATTTCCTTTTCATAGGCAATGGTGCGGCAGGTGCAATCTCTTTGTGATACGTTGCTTCGTCGATATGGAAATCCTCATACTGGACACCGATGAGCTTGTGTGGATTGAGCGAGGTAAAGCTCACCCGGAACCCGTCGTACGGCACCACCATGACGAAGCGGCCCGTAGCCTCATCATCAATGCGGTAAACCTTATCGATGACCACCTCTTGGCGTTCGGCATCAAGCTCACATTTGCCCGCCTTGTCCATGAGGTCAAAGAAAACGAGCGAGGCTCCATCCGCCACAGGCGGCTCCTCAGAATCCAGTTCAACGAAAGCGTTATCGATGCGATGTGCGTGAAACGCACTCATGAGATGCTCAATCGTGAATACACGCAAGCCATTCTCTTCCACCGTAGTAGCCCGCAGCGTCGAAGTGACGTTCTCTGCCTTGGCGTGGATCAGCGGCTTGCTGGAAGATCTGTGCGCACAAAGACGATGCCGGTATCCGCTGGCGCAGGCTTGAGTACCGCATGGACCTCACGGCCGGAATGCAGCCCGATGCCTGTATAGGAAACTGCTGTTGCCAATGTTGTCTGTTTCTGCAAAATCATACCTCCTGCCGTAATATGCCTTTCTATATTGTACAAAACAATTGCCTGCGATGCAAGTTGCGATTAATCGTTCCGCATGGACTTCCAGCGGTCATGGAGCCAAAACCACTCTTCCGGATACTTGCGGACATGCGCCTCGATGTCGTGCGTGAGGAGCTGTGTCGTCCGACGGATATCCTCGCGCTTATCTTTTGTCTTTTCGACAAAGACAGGATCGCCAACGATGAGGGTATGCATCCCCTGGTCATCGCGGTGCATGAATGCCGGGAAAATCGGCACATTCTGGAACCGTGCCATCGAGCAGCACCTGGCACGCAGTTTGTCGGGCGGCCGAAGAAATCCAGGATGATGCCGTTGTGACGGCTCGTATCCTGATCCATGATAAGTCCGATGGCCCATCCTTTGCGGAGCATGTCGAACATCTCCCGCACACCGGATTTATAGGTGATGTGCATGCCGATCAGCGTACGGTATTCATTGATGAAGCGGTCTGCTGCACTGGACCTCTGCTTCATGGCCACGCCCACCAGCGGGATGCCTGCCTGTGCAAAAGCTCCGCCCATCAATTCCCAGTTGCCGCTGTGCGCAGCGGCAATGATGCAGCCCCGGCCCAGCGCCAAGCCCTTCTGCAATTTGTCAAGTCCTTCGATGCGCACATATTCATCAATATGGCGGCGGATAACCGGGAAACGCAAGACCTCCATGAGCATCGGGCCGAAGCGCACAGCACTGGCTTTCGCCAGGCGTGCGGCCTCTTCCTCGCTGACGCCGAGGCACATCTTGATCTGGCTGCGCGCCAGATCTTTCCGGCGCTTCGGCACAAAAATCCAGCAAGATTGCCAAGGACGCGCCCCAGCAGCTCACAGACACCGCGCGGCAGGATACAGCAAATCTTGCTGATCGCTTTCAACAGATAATAAGGAACCATCATCTACGCCCTCCTGGAGGATGTCAAGAAAAGAAAACCTTCCCCAGAAGAGGAAGGCCTGCCTTGCTTCGTTTTATTTCGTCTCGTATTTTGCCAGCTTCTTTTCCAGCTGCTTGACCTTCTTGTAAATTTCCGGCAAGTGCTTCATCGAAGCCTGCATGCGCAGCCATTCCGTATGGCTTTGGACGGGGAACCCTGCACAGAAGACTCCTTCCGGCATATCGCCAATGATGCCCGAACGGGCAGCATAGACAGAATTTGCGCCGATATTGATATGGCCCACCGTTCCGACCTGGCCGCCGAACGTGACATTATGGCGACTGTAGTCGAGCCGGAGATTCCCGTCTGGGCAACGATCAGGCAATTCGGACCGATCTTGCAGTTATGGCCGATATGCACGAGATTATCGATCTTCGTCCCGTGACCGATGACGGTGGAGCCATAGCCGCACGGTCGATGCCATCATGGGCGCCGATCTCCACATCATCCTCGAGTACGACATTGCCTACCTGCGGGACTTTGGTATGGATGCCGTCCTTCGTGGTGAAACCAAAACCATCCGAACCGATGACAGCCGAACAGTGGATGACACAGCGCTTGCCCACGCGGCAGTGTTCGCGTACCGTGGCACTGGAATAGATCACCGTATCTTCTTCAATCTCTGCATACTGGCCAACGTACGTATGCGGATAAAGTGTCACGCGGTCGCCGATCACGGCATGGTCATCGACAACAGCAAAAGGCATGATGACGACATCCTTGCCGAGCTTGACATCCGTACCGATATAAGCCTTGTCGCTGACCCCCTGCGGGAACTCCAGTTTCGGGGTAAAGAGTTCGAGCAGTTTTGCAAAAGCTGCCCGGGGTTCCTCCACATAAAGTGCAGTCTTGGGAAAATCCGCAATGCCTTCCGGCAGCATGACAGCCGCTGCAGCACACCCTTTTGCCGCTTCGATATGCGGTTCCACGGCAAAGGTCAGATCGTGCGGGCCGGCGCCTTCTATATTGTCGAGTCCGCTGATAACGATGCTGGCATCGCCAGCGATATGACCACCGACATAATCTGCGATTTCCTGCAATGTCTTTTTCATATCATATCCCCATCCTTACTGCAGCTTGGCAATGACGTCATCTGTCACGTCCGTGCAGCCATAAATAGCTGTGGGCTGCGACTTCTCGCTATCGATGACAGCATCCAGCTTTTTCTCCTTCGCAATATCCTGCAATGCCCCATTGATCTTCTGCTGGAGCTGCATCTGATAAGACTGATTCAGACTGGCCATCTTGCGCTGCGCATCCTGCTGGGCCTTCTGTGCATCTTCTTGGCTCATATCCGGATTCTCCTGCAGCGATTTTTCCGCTTCCTCACGGGCCTCGTTGATTTTCTGATTGCCCTCATCTACCAGGGATTTGACCTGCGGTGCTTCCTGCATGACGCGTGAACCGTCAATATAACCAATCTTAGCCTGTCCGCAGCCGCTCATGAGCAGTGTAGCAGCAAAAGCTGCTGCCAGGAGCCCCAAGGATTTTTTTCGTAATTTCATTTTATGACTCGCTTCTTTCTCTATATGGTGTCGATGTTTATGATGTCAATATCTGATACAAAGGATTGTCATGATTCCTCAGAAGAAATGGTACCTATTTCCGTGACAAGCTCATCGGTCACGTCTTCGGTATCCGTACCAACAACGGGATAGAACCGCTGCATGTCAAGCGCAGGCGTCTTAGCCGAAGGCAAGGCATAGTCCAGGTTTTCCGCCGGAGTGGCCACGATCAATGTGAAATGATGCAGGATGGCAATCTTGGCAGCCTTGCCAGCAATATCGTTGCGGATATGCGTATCGAGTGCCTGGATCTGTTGCTGGATGTCAGACAGCTGCTGCCGGATTGCTTCCCGCTGCTGGAGATCCAGCGATACATCCATCTGCTGCTGCATGGCATCCGTATTGCGAGCCTGCACTTCAGACTGCTTGGCCAGCGCATCCGACTGACGCTGCGTCATCGCGGCCTGGGCCTTCTGGCGCCAAGCTGCAAGCTTTGGCTCCATTACCGACTGCACATGGGCTGCCACCTGTTTATTCCATTGGCGTTCCAGCTCCAGCTGCGCATGCCACGCTCCTGCTGGAGTGCAGCGCGTTCCTGCTCCCATTCCGCCTTTTCCTGATCAAGGACTTCCTGTTTCGTCCACGGATGGTGCATGGCTTTCTGATTGTCGATCTTCAGGTTGAGATTGAAGATAGCCAGGCGATAATCCTCATCGATGGATTTCTGCCTGCTTTCATATTCCGCCTGATGCGCCTCACGATATGCTTTCTCGACTGCTTTGGCTTCGCGCTCGAGTTGTGTCCTGCCGCCGATGACCTCTTGCGCGTTCTTCTGCCAGACGGAATCATCAAACGGCTTGGCATCCGTCTGTGGCGGCTGTACCGTCATGGGCGGCAAAGCCGCCGTATCCTTCAAGGAAAGGGTCAGCCGCTGGTACTCTGAACGCAAATCCTTGAGTTTCTCATAATCCGGATGCGCTTCCATAGCTTTCTGCATATCGACCAGACCAACCATTGCAGCTGCCGTCTGCTCCACAGCCTGATGTCCTGGCATCAGGGTACGCAGTCCCCAGGCACCGAGGAATACGAGGCCCAGTGCGATTGCCGCACCCAGGATGATTTCCCTGCGCTTCTTTTGCCAAAGACCAGGCTGTTTTTCCCCGGCAGTCCCCGGCTTATCCTGTTCTTCCACGGGCCTTGTCCTCCTTCACACATGTACAGGCGACAACTCGTCCTTACAAGTAGTACCGAGCGCAATAAATGGCTCGGTACTCAACGATTGATATGACCCGCAGGGATTATTTGCTGAGCTTTTTGATGACATCCTGGGTGATATCCTGGCCGCCATATACGACCGTACTCTTCTCCAGGACAACCGAGAGGCCCTTCGCTTCCGCTACGCTCTTGACAGAATCCTCAATGCTCTTCTGGATGGGTTCCATGAGTTCCTGATTCTTCTGTTGGAGGCGCTGCTGCGTCTGCTGATAATAGTCATTCTTTTCCTGGTCGCTCATGTTGGCAGATTTCTCCTCGAACTCTTTCTGAGCGTCCTGGACGGCTTTCTGCATCTCAGCATTCGCGCTCTGGAGCTGCGGATGCTGCTGGGCAATCTGGCGATAGTCCACGACACCAACATTAGAGCTTGCTGCACTGGCAATGCCCGAGCCAGACTGCGTCAGGGCCAGAGCCACGACCGAACCGATAAAAACGAGTGCAATGAGTACACTGATGATCTTGACCTGTTTCTTCTGTAACTTAACCATTTTCTCTTCTCCTTTTTGTGATTCCACAGAAACACGTTTATTATAACAAACTTCGCATAGCTCTACAAGCATGCGGCTCAGGCTGTCAGAAATTTCCCAGTACCCTGAGCCAGCCCTGTCTGGCATCGCGTACGTATTCCAGGTTGAGGAAATCATGTACCTTGAAGATCAGCCCGGCTTCGCCCATCTGATCCGCAAAACGGTACTCGTAGCGCAGGCGCCAGCGGGGAGCCAGCTGCTGAGCCGCACCGAGGACGATGCGCTTGCGGCGCATATCGTAGCGCAGCTGCGCTTCCGTGCCGATACCGATGCGGCGGGCATAGCCCGTCTCCCAGCCCCAGTTTACATCCTGCGGCATGAAATCAAACTGCAGGAACCATTCGTCGCGCGGCCCGATCATGCGGCCGGCATGCAGGCGGAAACGCAGATTATCCTGCTGATCATGGGCATCGTCATCCTTGCGGTCGATATCAAGCCAGCCGGTCAGGCGCAGACGATAACGATCCGTATCGGAACGGCTCATCACCTGCATGCGTTCCGCTGGGGCAATATCCACGCGGCTCTTCATATGCAGGGCTTTGAAATCAGGCTGCGCGTCCAGCTCCGCAGCCAAGGTCCCGGCAAAGGCATCCTTATGGCGCGCAACAAAGGCCACCGGCACCCCCACCAGCTGGTCAACATGCTCCTGCATGAGCTGGCGATGATTGAGCAGCGTCATATTGGGGATCGTATCGGAGCGCATCGATAAATCCACCGTGCGCACCACTGGCAGGCGCGGATAAACCGTCAGATGGACAGTGGCCGTATCCCCGTCGGTATCGACATCAAAATCCGCGCGGAACTCCGGCAGATGCTCGGACAGAAAATCATTCAGATGGTGCTTGAGTACGCCATTCGTCCAGTCAGTGGCAGCGACAGGAAGGCCGCTGAGTGCATCCGAAAACACCCCATCCACCTGAGCGAGGTCCTGTCGCACCAGTTTTTCAACACCAGGCGGCATGCCCTCGACAGAGGTATCGACCTCAATACGCCGGATGACATCCGACCAAGGCTGAAGGTATGCTGTCACACGGGTCGTCTGCCCTGTATCGATATCGACAGCGCGCACCGTATACCCGACGAGGACTTTATCAAAAACCTGGCGAATCACTTCAGCCTGCGCCTGGCTGTCTGCTGCCACATCAGCAGTGGAACGGCCGAGCAGGAGCTGTTCCGCGATGACCCGGACGCTCGTTTCCATGCGCTGCTGCACCAATGGCGGCATCCCGGAATCAGCCTCCACAACGGCCGTCACCGTCTCAACGCGCGCAGAAGCCTGCACCAGAGACGGCAGGAAACACCAGCAGGCGAGCAGCAGGAAAAGCCAACGCACCGGCAAGATTGACCCCTTCTTTCCATCCCTCATGCTCTGCACCTGTTTGCCATGCAGAAAAACAACATCAGAACGAGCTGCCTACCGTAAAGTGTACGCGGCCGCCATCTTCGCCCCAGCCATAGTCAAAGCGCAAGGTCCGATCGGCGTCGTCAGGGAAAGGCCCACACCGACACTGCATGGAGATCGTCCGGCGTCAGCCGCTGTTCCAGGCATTGCCCCAATCCGTGAACAAAGCGCCCTGCACTTTCTTCACGAGCGGGAAACGGTACTCCACCGTCCCAAGGAACATGTGTCCCCGCGGAACTGATCCTCGCGATAGCCGCGCAGCGAACTCTGCCCGCCGACGCGATACTGGTTGAATTCCGAGATCTCTCCGTTGCCATAGCCGTAGCTGGCGCGCAGGGCGAATACCTGCGCATGACCGGCGCGGATATAATGCTGTCCCTCGGCTGTATACTTCTGGAACGTAAAGTCGCCGCCGAGGCCGGCAAATTCGCCGGAAAGGCTCATGCGGCTGCCGCTCATCGGATTGTAGACATTATCGCGCGTATCCGTGACATTCTGGAACGTCACGCTGCGCGTCAAACCGAAGTTATTTGCGCGCCAGTCCGCATACTCTGGCGTGCTGCGATCCGTACCATCATCGGAATGGCGCTTGTAGGAATCCCTGCGGTTGCGCAGCGTCAGGTAATTCGTCGAGTACTCGCTAAGAGGGCGACCGAACGTCAGCTCACCGCCGGAATACTTGCGCATATATGACTCGATGAGATCGCCGCTCGTATTGTAATCATCGTATTCATAGGTGCGGTTGTAGAGACGCAGCGTGCCGACCGTTTCTTTCTTATCGAGCCAGGGACGACGATATGAGAACGTATAGCCCTGCGCGTCCGTATCATCGCCGCTTTTCTCGTAGGTCAAGCTGACTGCATCGCCCGTGCCGCGGAAGTTCGTGTCACCGATAGAAACCATGCCGAGTACGCCATCCTCACTGGAATACCCAGCACCGATACCGAAAGAGCCCGTGCGTTTCTCCGTGACATCCAGTTCCATGACCACGGCGTTCGGGTCAACGCCAGGATTCATCTTGATATTGACATCTTCAAAGAAGCCAAGGTTATACACGCGCTGCATGCTGCGGCGTGCCAGCTTAGAATTGAACGGCTCACCGGGCTTTTGACGCATCTCGCGCAGGATTACGCGCTCTTTCGTCTTCGTATTGCCCTTGACCTTATAGCCTTCCAGGATGCCCTCGTTGATCTTCAGCGTCAGGATGCCATCTTTGTCGATGTTCATATCCGTGATCTTCGCCAGGATGTAGCCGTCGCGGCGATACTGTTCCTGCAGGGCCGTAACGTCCTTATTGAGTTCACGGCTGTTGAGGATGGTCCCCTGCCTGACCGTGAGCAGTGAGAGCAGCGTATCCGAGCTTCCACCGTATTGCCGACGAGCTTGACGCCCTTGAGTACAGGGTTCTCCAGCACATGATACGTGAGGACCACACCTTCCGGCACCTGCTCGAAAGTCGGATAGAGGTCATAGAAATAGCCGGTATTGTAAATCTTATCGCGATCTGCGTTGAGTCCTTTGCTCGTGAACATATCGCCCGCTTTCATCGAGAGAGCGGCCTTGGCTGTGCCTTCCGTCAGAGAGGATGTCCCTTCGAAGACGACATCGACAACGGTCTGGCCTTCATACTGCTTCATGAGGCTGCTGACCGCTTCTTCTTGCGGACGTGCCTTGCTCCAATCCACGATACGCTCATCCACGGAATTCGAGCTGCTGCCCGCCGCCTTGGCAGCTTCCGCTGCAGCTGCTTCACCAGTCGCAGCAGGTGCAGCCGCTGCGCTGGCAGTCTCTGTTGCCGCAGCAGCTGCTGCAGCACTCGTTGCAGTCGCATTGCTCTGGACAGACGCAGCAGAACTTTCCGTGCCACTTTCCGCAGCCCACGAAGTACCGGGAACGGATGAGAAGCTCAGAGCCAGAGCAACGGCATAGGCAAGAGATCTATAGTTCTGTTTCTTCAAAGGTCAAACCTCCTAATTCTTTCCTTCATTCACACAGGCTTAGCGGCGCAGAGCCTTGCCTGCTGTCTGCATCAATTTCTGCATATCATCATCAGGAACCTGTGGCGCTTTCTGCGAAGCTGCCGCAGGAGCCGCCGGTTGACTTGCCGCTGGTTGTTCCGCCGTATGCGGCGGCGGCGGCGCGGAATGCTCCACAGGCTCTGCCGCACGGACAGGCGCTTCTTGCGGCACTTCCGGAAGCACGCCTGCTGTCGTGGGGACAGACGAATCCTCGGAAGAAGGCGCCGCTGATTCACGATCAAGAGCAGCAGCATCGGTTGTTTCCGTAGCAGGTGCTGCCAATGGTGGCGAAACGCTGGTCTGTACCAGACGAATGCCCACCAGCCGCCACCTGCGATCAGCAGAGCTGCCGCCGCCGGCAGCAGGCGGCGCCCCCACCGGTGCAAGATCCCACTTTCAGCCTCTGGCCGCGCCTGGGCCAGCTCCGCTTTCGCCAGCATGACCTTCAGCTCGCCCCGGACTTCATTATCTTCCTCCAGCGAATGCTCCGCCTTACCCAGCCAGTCCCTGGCAGCACGGATATGATGCCTCTGCCTGCGGTTCTGGTCTTTCATGGCACATCCTCCTGTCTCAATTCATCATATCTACGATATAAAATCTCCCAAATATGCAGAATCCTGACAGGCCATATTGAGCTATAACAGGGAATACAGCGTTATTATACGCGTTTTTCTTGCAGAATCAATGCATTCTTACTATTTTGCTTCGATTTACCAGTACTGCATGAAGCGCGACAGCATCCCACGCACGCGGCGGATGCCACTCTTCTGCAGCCGATAGATATGTGAAGAACTGACCTGCAGGCTGTCTGCCATCTGTGCCGCACCTTCGCTGCGCAGATACATCCCCTCAAGGACTGCCCGTTCCTTGGCCGGCAGCCGTTCCATGGCCTGGTGAAGCTTGCCGGAAAGCTCATGCTTTCCGCCTGTTCCGTCACCGAAGCCGACGTATCGATGAGATTTTCCTTGAGTGTGCCGCTGGCATCCTCAAGCTTCTCTTCCATGCAGGCAATATCGACACGCCCTTCCCGCCGCAGGAAATCCAGCATCCTGCCGCGTATGCGATGCACGGCGAACAGGCTGAAAGCCACGCCGCGCACATGATCATAGCGTTCCACGGCTTCGATGAGCCGACGGTCCCTTCCTGTATGACATCCATGATACAGGCAGATGCGCAAATGGCATGGCCTGTTTAAAGACCAGCGGCTGGTATGACTCAATGAGACGCTGCCGCGCTGCCGTGTCGCCTTCTTCCTTGAACGCTTGCCACAGGGCCTGCTCATCCTCCGGCGATAACAGCTGAACCTTGTTCAATTCCTTCATGTACTGCTCTAAACGCATCGTCTCACCTCCTCATGCCAGCTTCCCATCATCAGAAACGGATGCGTGCCTCCACGCCCACGATGTAATCATCGGCCTCCCGGTCAAGCGTGAGTCCCAGCCGGTCATTCATATCGTACTGCACGCCAAAGCGGTGCATGTCGTTGCCGCCAATCTGCTGCACGTATTTGAGCATCACCTTGTCTGAAATATACTTGCCCATCTCGACATGGTAGACATCCAGATCCTGGTTGGATTCTTCATCATGATGGTCAAAATCTGAGCCGCTGCCGCGCGCAATCGTGAAGCGGTCAAGCCACAGCATATTGCGCATGACATCCTCCACTTCTGACAAGAAGCTCATCTGCAGGCCCACCACCAAGAGGTCGCCGGCATCCAGATTGGCATTGCCATTCTTATACGCATCCCGCAGCGTGAGCATGCGGATGATCTCCGTCTGGCTCATTTCTGGCGATGAGGTGAGCTTCAGTGTCATATTATCGAGCGGGCCGCTCAAAGACAGGAACACTTTTGCCTGCGTCAGCCGTGTATCAGCCAGGAATACGATGCTCGGCAGGAAGGAGTCCACTTGGTTGAAATAGGCTGTGCCTTCCCGGATATTGAACGGCGTCTTGAGATAGCTTACCGTACCGCCGCGCTTGACGGTAATAGTCCCTGAAGTCTTTGGATGAACCGTTGAGCGCCGAAATGCACTTTGCCAGTCAGATACATATCATAAAGATAGGAGCTGTAGGCATGGACCTTGTCGCCGACATTGACATCCATGTCCAGCATCAGTTCCGGCAGGGAGCTGTCACCATCGGGGATGGACGGCACGGATATCATGCAGTTGTCCAGATCGATCGCACCTGCGAGCCGCGGCATCTCCTTGCCAAAGAACGTAGCGTTCTGCACGCTCAGGGAAGCATTGAGCGGACCGCGGAAGAAATCACATTCCACGTCCAGATCTTTGGCCTCCAGCGTGAACTGGTACTTGGAAAGCTTCAGCCCTGACATCTCCAGGGTTCCTTGGAGATTGTACGTACCTTCGCCCATTTTACCAGAAAATTCACGTACTGTCATGCTATTCCCGTTAAAATCGAACTGCATCGCCATATCGGTAATCGGTTTTTCCAAAGGCTTGAGTTTCATCGCCCCGGATGGAACCGCCACACTGCCATGAACCAAAGGATGGGCCAGCGTACCGGTAATCTTGAGATTGCCCTTGGTCGCACCCAAAGCCCAGTCCACCTGATCCGAAAGGAAAGGCAGCAGGGAAAGATCCGCCTGATCCAGCTGTACATTGAGCTTGATCTGCTCATAATCGTCAAGAGGGTCATCCCCAGTGGAATAAAGCGCCCGCAGCGGGACAATGCCATGTGCGCTGGCCGCATATTCCTTTTGGTTGATGGTTTTCTTGACCTCGACATTATCTACATTGACCAGTCCATTCTTGAGATGGAATACGCCGTCGAGCGAATCGAACATGGAGCCCTGGAAACCACCGTTGCGTCCAGAGATCGTGACATCGGCCGAGGGATTCCCCATCGTGCCGCCAAAGGTCGCATCGATATCCGCAGTGCCATGGACATCCCGCTCCAGGCCGGCAGCCTTGGTAAACATCCCCAGCGCCAGGTTGCGAGCGGTAAAAGTTGCCGCGACAGGGCCATCGATGGTCACATACCCTTGGGCCGCAAACGTGCCTTCCGTCCCCTGGCTGCCGGAAAGTTCATCAATGTAGACAATATGATCGAGGAGATGCAGATTGAGCTGTACATCATGGATATCATAGCCGGCAACTGTTCCGGCGGACATCGTGCCGACAGCTGTGAGACTTGGATTGTCATACGTGCCGCCCACATCAATGTCACTCGTCAGACGGCCTGCCACAACATCATTCTTGAGGTTCAATATTGCCGTAAGCGCATTGATATCACCATCTTCCACCTTGACATGGCCGCTGGCATCGTGCGAAGACGTATCTACCGACAAAGCCAATGCATACTGGCCGCCATTCTGCTGGAAACCAAACTGATCGACACTCACCACATTGTCACAATAGCGCATCATGCCATGCACGGCCTTGAGTTCCTGCCCATTGAGCGTGACAGACGGCGCATCGAGTACGCCGTAAAACTCCGGAGCAGAGAGACTGCCACGGATCTTGCCGTCAAACGTACCCTTGCCGCTGACCGGATACGGGAATTTATGAGCGAAGCGCTCCATATCGATTTCATGAACGCTTGCATCCATTTCAAGGTTCATCTCGCGGTCAATCGTACCATTGAGGTCCATATCCACCATCGGGGAGAATATATGGAAATCCTGCAGGCGCGTATAGCCGTCTTTCATGAAATAGTCGCCGTCCATGCCGGAAAGCAGGACGCCATTGTAGCTGCCGCGATAGAAGTGGATGTAGCCGACGGCATCCGGATGGTCGAGCGTCCCCGTGAAATGAATGGTATTATCGACATTGCCGGTAATGGGCTGATTGGGGAAAGCCAGCGCAGCAATATCTTCCATGCGTGCGCCAACCGTATCGACGCGCAAATCGATACGCCGCTCGCCTGCAAAACCCACGCGGCCGTCGACGTACCAGGTCTGCCTGCCGTCCTTGACCAGGGAGAAATCCTTGATGGCCACGCCATCAAGACTGCCTTCCGCCTCGAAACGCAGGTCATCATACGGCTGCTTGAAAAGCATGCCGCGCGTCGCCGTGAACTTGAGGTCCACCTGCGGATCCTGCATATCGCCATGGATTGTCCCTTTGAAATCACCAAGTCCCGACAAGTCAATCTGCGGTTCCAGCCTGCTGATGAGCGAAAGATCCACGTGTCCGCCATAAAAAGCCAGATCCAGTCTGTTCCCACCCATGACCGAACCTTCAATGCCCAGGGTCGTATGATTCGGCAGATTCAAGCTGGCATAATCGATCGTCAAATCCTGCCCCTGCGCATAGAATGACGCGTTCAGGCTTTCAATCGGCAAAGCTTTGTAGGAACCCGCTTGCAAAGAGGCACTGCCATAGACCTGGAGTGCTGAGGAATCCGTCCCCTGGCCAGTGGCACCGATGTCAAACGAAACACGTCCCTGTACATCCGCCAGCTGCGGCACGTAAGCCGCTGCCTGCTGCACATCGACCTCAGAGCCGGTAAGATGCGCCGTATAAGCAAGGTCGCCGGCAGACAGTTCCAGTTCGCCCTGCACCCGGCCGCCAAATACCCCGACAGACAGTCCCTGTATATATACCCTGCCGTCTGCATAGCGCAGGTGGGCCGCAGCCTGCTGGAAGGGGATGCCCGCAGCCTCGCCCTGTGCGACTTTGAAATCACCATCTACCACAGGTTCTTTTACTGCCCCCGTCACGTGTGCCGTAAAAGCCACCGCACCTGCATAAGGAATGTCGCGCAGCACCTGTGACGGATCGAACGATTCCGAAGAGACATGCAGATCTAGATACGGCGTATCCGTATCCCAACGCACTTTGCCATCTGCATGCGCCCGTTGTCCATTGGCTTCCGCATCGGCAAAGACCAGGGCTTCCGTATCGGTGAAGCTCACAAAGCCATGGATATCCCGGACTTCCGTGTCTTCAATCCTGACAGCGCCTTTTTCATATTCTGCTTGACCCGTAAAGGAAAGCTGGCTGCCGAGCCGCTGCCCGGCAAGCTTCACATGCGTAACCATGCCGCCTTCCACTTCAACGCCTTCCGGTATGATGCCCTCCGGCAGCAGGGGCAGGAGCTGTGCAAGATCAACCCCCTCCGCTTCCGCCTGGAAAATCTGCCGTTCCTTGCGATACGTACCGGAGAGTTTCAACGGCGAACCGAAGCTTTCTCCCGCCATGTCAATCTTCAAGACGGGATAATCGGCAAAGTCCAGCGTGCCATTCACCTTGCTGACCGTAACGGCACGCTCCTGCATAGATGCCGTGAATTCACCATCCTCCAGGCGCACGACACCATAGAAAGAGCTGCTGTCTGACGATTTCGTCTGGATATCCTCGACATTCCATGTACCATCATCGCGCTGCCGCAGATTGCCGCGTACGCCGGAAAGAGTGACTTCCTGCACGGCATGTGCAGGATCCCGGAACGCAGAAAACAGACGGAAGTCCACGCGGGCTTTATCCGCCCGCGCGATGCATTCCGCCTGTTTATCATAAATAGCCAGGTCGTGTATTTCTATTTCATGGTTGGAGGCAACGGTCACGGAACCGATTTCTACAGGGACACCAAGCGAATCGCTGGCTGCAGATGAAGCCGTCTGTTCCACTTTCTGCATAAAGGCGTCTGTCTGCACGTAATAATAAATCCCGCCCAGTACCAGCATCAGCACGCCCAGGAATGCACCGATGCCTATCCCGATAGTTTTCCGTTTCATGATTGCTGCTCCTTAAATATGGTCAATCTTTCCGTGCAGGGACAAAGAGCTTACTTAGCCATATCTGCAGCGACCGTTTCACTGGAAACCGGCTCGACAGAGCTGCTGCCCTTGTCAGCAGCCTGTTGTACTGCCGTATTGTCCTGTGCCGCTGCCTGTGCCGTTTCCGTCTGCTTCGTTTCTTTCGCCGACTGTCTCTTCTGCTGCTCAATCTGTGCCATCTCGAAGACAGCGTCTTCGTTCAATGCTGCATCCTTGCGTGCCTGCGGAGCCGTCCTGCCTGCCTCTTCCGCTGCCGTATACTTCACGACATCAAGATCAACGGGGATGCCCATGGCTTTGTCAAGGGATGCCTTGCTCGTATTGTAGTTATAGAGGGCCGTATAGTAGTTCGTGCGAGCGTCGTGAGCTTTTCCTCGGCATCCATGACATCGAGGTTCGTACCGACGCCGGCGCTGTAGCGGACCTGCGCGATCTTGTAATCCTCTTCCGCACGCGTGACAGCCACTGACGTCGTCTGGATGTTCTTCTCAGCAGCCTGCAGGCCAAGGTAAGCGGTACGCACCTCGAGACGGATCTGATCGTCCGTCTGTGCCGAAGCTTCCTGTGCTTTCAGGAGTGCCATATTGGCCGAATTGACGCTGGCCTGGGTTACGCCATTGTCAAAGATATCCCAGGATGCGTTAACGCCGGCAGTCCAGGCATCGGTCTGGTCATTCTTGAATTCTTTGTCACTGGCAATGGATTTTGTCGCCACTGCATTGACCGTCGCTGATAGCCGGCTTTCGCAGTCTGCACGGCAGCTTCTGCTCTCTTGATCGCATAGCGTGCTGCCGCACCATCTGCACGATTCTGGAGCGCATAGGCTGTGCAGTCGTCCTGGCTCAGATTGTACTGCGTGTACTTGAGCTGATCACGGATATCGAGAACGGTATCCGTAGGCAGCCCGATGACATTGTTGAGCGTCGAGACGGCGATATCGTAATTGTTTTGTGCTGTCACCAGGGACTGCTGCGCATTGGCCAGCTGTACCTGCGAGGCCAGCACATCAGATTTCGCCACCGTACCCACGCGATACTGTGCATTGACATTGTCGAGATGTTCCTGGAGCGTTGTCACGGCATCCTGCTGTACATCGATGAGGTTGCGGCACTGCAGGATCTGATAGTAATCGGACGTTGCCTGCAGGCGGATGGCCTGTTTCGTTTCTTCAAGAGCCAGATCCGAAGCATTGAGACCATAGCGGGCCTGCTTGATCTGACCTTTGACCGAAGCATTATAGAGCGGCATGCCTACTTGTGCCGTATTGCTGAACTGATTGCCATCCTGTTTTTCATACGTATCACCGCCGATGCGATCAGCCGATGTCGTCCATGTCAGCTTCGGCCCCATCGAGCGGCGCGCTTCCGAAAGGCTCCATTTCGCCATATCGACATCCGTCAGTGCCTGGCGGATCGTGCGATTGTTTTCCAGTGCCATCTGCACACTGTCATGCAGATCGAGCTGTACGGTATCAGCCGCAAAGACCGTACCCGAAGCCATCATAGTCATGAGTCCGGTCGTGATGAGAGTCGTCAGTTGTTTATAGAAGCGGTTTTTCTTATTCAAGGTCAATTCCTCCTCAAAGAAATGTAACATCTCTTTCTTAAAGCTCCATTACGAAAATACAAGCAAATGATTGTATCTGTCAAAACGTCTGGCGAATCCCCAGGTAGGCCGTCCGTTTGTCGCTGTCGTTGACATCATTCCACTGGCCCATGAGCCAGGTCCCCGCATCATTGAGTTCATACTGAGCCCGGAGCCGCAGGAAGGGTCATCAAAGTCATAGGCATCTGCTGAGAATTGGAACCGCGTGCCGGCATAGGCATCGAGTCCCACACCGGGATCCCCGTTGATGACACCGCCGCGCACACCAAAATGCGCACCTCGACGGCCGACCTGCAGATTCCCGCGATTGCCTTCTCCTATATCGTCAAGCCCCAGGCTCAGGTAATTCCCTGTCTCAGGGCCAATATCCACATTGAAATCCGTCTGCCAGTCATCCTTTGCACCACTATAAAGGATGTCAGCTGCAGGCTTCACCTTGATGGTTTCGAGCTTGCCCATCATATCTCCTGCCTTATCGGACATCTTTCGCGCATTCCGGATGGTCTCTTTGAGATCCGCGGCCGTCTGCGGATCACCGGCCACAGAGTCCAGATTCTCCGCCATATGTGCGATGCGGTCACTGGTATCCTTGATATTCGCGAGGGTCAGGCGCAGATTTTCCGCCGTCTGCGGATCCGCCCCCACCGTGGACAGATTCGTCATCATGGCTTCGACCTGACGCATCGTGCGATCCATGCTCGCCGTTGCCCGATTGAGGTTCGTCAGCATCTGGCCGATATTGCCTGGTTGTTCACCATCGTCTGCTCCATGGCCGCGACGAGTCCATCGAGATGCGCCGTCATCTCACGGATATTGACCGCCATCTGCAGGAAATTCTGCTGGAAATCCGGATTGCCCATGACCTGATTCATCGAATCAAGCAAGGCCTGCACCTGGTCCAGGACCCCGCCAGCTTTTGCCATCAGGGAGTCCAGGCCTTCTTCTTCCTGACCGATCAGGTAATCGCCATCTCCCAGGTAAATGCCCTGGTCTTTGGCCGGCAGGATGTTGACAAATTTATCACCCATGACGCCCGAAGAGCCGATTGTCACCTGAGAGCCTTTCGGGATCTTGGCATTCCCCTGGATGTCCATCGTAACGGTAACACCGCCGCCCTCGTTGCGGATACTCTTGACCTTGCCCACCGGCACACCGGAGAGGCGCACCACGGACTGCGGCTCCACGCCAATCACTTGCTTGAACCCGGCATAGAGGGTATATCCTTTCTCTCCGGAGAAGGAAACCCCGCTCAAAAGTGCCGCCACTGCTGCAAAGAGCAGGATTCCGATCAGCGTGAAAGCGCCGACCTTTGCCTCTGTCGTCATGAACTCTTTCCTCCTTACTCATTTGACTGTGCGCAGCGTATGGAAGAATGCTTGTACTCGCACATCCTGTATCTGCTTGAACCGCTCAACTGTATCGACAGCGACCAGTTCTCCTTCGTAAATCATCGCGATCCGGTCAGAGATCCGGCAGGCGCTGGCCATGTCATGCGTGACCACGACACTCGTCACCGCAAGTGCCTGCTGAGTACTCACGATGAGTTCGTCTATTTTTTCCGTCATGAGCGGATCCAGGCCGGAACTCGGCTCATCATAAAAGATGACAGACGGCTCCACCGCAATGGCGCGCGCCAAGCCCACACGCTTCTTCATACCGCCGGAAAGCTCATTGGGCATCATATCCTCAACACCGTCCAGGCCGACAAGATGCAGCTTATCTTTAACGATGGCTCGGATGTCCTCATCGCTGAGCTTCGTGTGTTCACGCAGGCCAAACGCTACATTCTCTCCCACAGTCATCGAATCGAACAGGCAGAATACTGGAATACCATGCCCATGTGGAGACGGACCTTATTGAGTCCAGCTTCGTCCATTGGCACGATGTCCACGCCGTCGACCAGGATCTTGCCTCTCGTCGGCTTGATGAGGCCGATGAGGAGACGCAGGAGCGTACTCTTGCCCGAACCGGAACCGCCGATGATGGCCAGTGTCTCACCATCCTTGATGGTCAGATTGATATGCTTCAGTGCCTCTTTATCATCAAAGCGCTTGCATACATCGATGAGTTCTATCATAAGCTGCCCCCGATCAATACAGGAAGAATGTCAGCACGGCATTGAGGATAAAGATGACGATGATGGAAGAGACGACGGTCTTGGTCGTCGCCCGTCCCACGCCCTCTGCACCATCCGGGCAATGCAGGCCGTAATAACAGCCCAGGACAGCAATGACATTGCCAAAGAACACGGCCTTGATGACACCGCCGGTCAAGTCAAACAACTCCACAAAAACATGGATGGAATTCATGTATGCATAGGAACTGATGCCTTCGTAATAAACGGCAATCAGCCAGCCGCCAAAGACACCGATGACATCGCCAAAGACCGTCAAGAGCGGCACGACTATCATGCAGGCCAGCATGCGGGCACGAGCAGATAATCGATAGGGCTCACGGCCATGACGCGCAGGGCATCGATCTGCTCCGTGACTTCATCGTCGAGATCTCTGCCGTGATGGCGGCTCCCACACGGCCGGCACAGACAACAGCCACCAGGACAGGTCCCAATTCGCGGCCAATCGCGATGGAAATGATGCCGCCCACGGTCCCCTGTGCGCCGAAACGGATGAGGACATCTGCCGTTTGCAGTGTGAATACCACACCGGTAAAGAGCAGCGTAAGGCTCACGATCAGCAGGGAATCCACCCCCAGATGCGACATCTGGTTCAGGATATGGCGCATGCGGGGCTTATGCCGCAAAGCCCGCATCGTTTCCCCGTAAAGCATGACAATCGTGCCGATCTCTTCCAGCCTGCGAAGAACAAATGAACCGATTGCATCCAGGATTCTCAGCAGCATTCCCTGCCCTCCTTTCTATACTCTCCCATAATCATGATTTTAGCAAGCAAATAGCAATTAGTAAAGATAAGTTTACTATTTTTACAGGGAAATTTCAACTTCTTTTCCAGCAAGAAAGCCTTATAATAGGGACAAACACAGCAAAAGGAGAATATCATGACCAAGAAAATCTACGCCGTGCGCGTCGGCCGTACCACCGGAGTCTTCAACAGCTGGGCGGAATGCAGGAAGCAGGTGGACGGCTTCCCCGCGGCCCGCTATAAAAGCTTTACGGATCTTGCCGAAGCCCTGCAATGGCTGAATGGCACGGCAGCCCCGCGGCGCGTACCGGCAGCCAGTACCAGGAAAAGCCCCCGCCCGTCACAGGCCAACAACCAGCAAGGAGCGTTACGCCCCGACAGCGAGCAGGACTTCGTCATCTACACCGATGGCTCCTGCCTGCGCAACCCCAACGGCCCCGGCGGCTGGGCAGCTGTCATCCGCGAAGTACAGACCGGGAAGATAACGGAGCTTACCGGCGGCGACTCGAGTACCACCAATAACCGCATGGAACTTTCCGCTGCCATCGCGGCCCTGTCCTTCCCGGAAAACTCTGCCAGGATTGCCCTCTATACGGACAGCCAGTATCTCAAGAACGGCTTCACGCGCCACTGGCTCGCCGCCTGGAAAAAACGCGGCTGGAAAAAGGCCGACGGCCAGCCCGTCCTCAACCAAGACCTCTGGGAACAACTCGATGCGAGCTACGCCACCCACGACGTAACCTTCCACTGGGTCAAAGGGCATGTCGGCGTGGAACTCAATGAGCGCTGCGACCGGCTTGCCAAGCGCGAAGCAATGAAATTTGCACACTGACCACTCCGGGGTCATCCCTGCCAACGTGCAAATAGTTCGGTCTCTATCCCCAATTGATCACAGATCTTGCTACGAGCATGTCGATGAGTTCATCCATGCTCTGCGGCCGATGATAGAACCCAGGGCAGGCAGGAATGATGCGCACCCCGGTCTGAGCCAGTTTCAAGAGGTTCTCCAGATGGATGGCATGCATCGGCGTTTCACGCGGCACCAGCAATAAGGGCGCCCCTCTTTCATCGCCACATCGGCGGCACGGGTCAGAAGATTATCCGTGATGCCGTGTGCCAGGCAGCCGGCTGTATGCATGGAACAGGGCAGGACGACCATGGACTGCATGCGGAAGGAGCCGCTGGCAATCGCAGCGCCGACATCATGATTGTCATAAAGCACATCAACGCGCTGAGCAAACGCCTCACGGCTCACCTGGCATTCATAAGCCAGGACCTGCCAGCCGCTGTCCGTCACGACGCATGGATCTCATGCCCCGCCTGCCGGAGTACGTCAATGAGCCGCAACGCATAAATACTGCCGCTCGCTCCTGTGATGCCAACTACAATTTTCATAGGAACCTCCCTCCTGTCAAAAAGCCTCCCCGCACTTGCAGGGAGGCTTTTCGCATACCATTATTCCGGTTTCCTGATGACTTCCACACCACCCATGTACGGCACAAGGACCTTCGGGACAATGACCGAGCCATCCTCCTGCTGGTAATTCTCCAGGATAGCAGCCACGGTGCGGCCGACGGCCAGGCCAGAACCATTGAGCGTATGAACAAATTCCGGCTTGCTCTTGGCATCACGGCGGAATTTGATATTGGCGCGACGCGCCTGGTAATCCGTGCAGTTCGAACACGAAGAAATCTCGCGATACTTGTTCTGTGCCGGGAACCAGACCTCAAGGTCATACGTCGTAGCCGACGTGAAGCTCATATCGCCCGTGCAGAGCTTGACGACATGATAGGGGAGTTCCAGGAGACGCAGGACATCCTCCGCCGCATCGACCATCGTATCGAGTTCATGCCAGCTGGTTCCGGCTTGACGAATTTGATGAGTTCAACCTTGTTGAACTGATGCTGCGTATAAGGCCGCGCGTATCACGGCCGGCACTGCCTGCCTCAGCACGGAAGCATGCAGTATAGCAGCTATAGTACTCCGGCAGCTTATTGCCGTCGAGGATCTCATCACGATGGTAATTCGTCGTCGGGACCTCTGCCGTCGGTACGAGGTAATAGTCAAGACCCTCCAGCTTGAACATATCATCGGCGAACTTCGGCAGCTGGCCCGTACCCGTCATGCTGTCCTTGTTCGCGATATACGGCGCGAGCATCTCCGTATAGCCATGCTTATTGGCATGAAGATCCATCATGAAATTGATGCAGGCGCGTTCCAGGCGGGCACCGAGGCCTTTATAGAACGTGAAGCGCGCGCCGTGACCTTGGCCGCGCGGTCCGCATCGAGGATATCGAGTTCCGAGCCGAGATCCCAGTGAGCTTTCGGCTCAAAGTCGAAATGCTTGGGTTCGCCCCATTTGCGGACTTCCGGATTCTCCGTATCATCCTTGCCGATCGGCACGTCCTCACGCGGCATATTCGGGATATGAAGCATGATGTCGCGCAGCTGTGCCTCCACCTCTTTGAGTTCCTTGTCGAGTCCAGAAATCTTGGCGCCGACTGTGCGCATCTCAAGGATCTTTGCCTCAGCGTCCTCCTTGTTCTTCTTCATGACGCTGATTTCTTTCGATACCGCATTGCGCTGGCTCTTCAGAGCTTCCGATTCCTGCAGAAGCTCACGGCGTTTTTTCTCAAGACCCTCGAAATCATCGAGATTCAGGGGATTGCAACGATTCTTGAGCATCTGGCGAACCTCATCAAGATGTTCGCGGACAAATTTGATATCTAACAATTCACTCACACTCCATATTCCAACGCAACGCGCAGACCCCGACAGGGCTATGATTTCCAATTCTTCTAAAGTATCATTATATCAGCTTTATCAGGCCATGACAACCAAACAGCCACTGCTCTGCAGACAAAAAGGAACAGGGCCACCCAATCAGAGACCCTGTCAAAGTAAAATATAAAAAGATATATGCCGGCGCACCGGCGCAGAGAATCAATGCGAAGCAGATGTACGAGAGGGAAGATGCGACAAGACCCTGGCTCCTGCTGCTGCCACAGCACGCTCAGCCAAGACTTCCGTCGCATCGATGAAGTTGCCTTCCAGATGATACATGGAGACCGCTACAGGGACTTCCGTGCAGCCAAGCACAAAAGCCTCGCAGCCATCCGCAGCCATATCTGCCAGCGCCTTGCGCACATCCGTCGTATCAAGATCCGGATTCCCTGCCTTGACCCCATCATAGATCATGCGATGAACGGCGTCCTCCTGGGCACCGGCCGGCTGTACGACCGTTACGCCCACGCGTTCCAGTGCGCGCTGATAGATCCCCGCATGGCAAGTCCCCGCCGAAGCCAGCAGGCCCACTTTACGGTATCCCTGTTCCGCACAGAATTTTGCCGTTTCCTCAATCATGTTGATGACGGGGACTTTGAGATACGGCATCATGAGCGGCAGGAAATAATGCGCTGTATTGCAGCCCATGATCAGGAAATCTGCACCCTGTGCAGCCAGACGGTTAGCAGACTTCATCAATTCAGGCACCGGGCTCTCGCCCTTGCCCAGGATGGCAGCCGTACGATCCGGGATGTTCGTATTATTGTCCACGAGCATGGGGATGTGTTCCTGATCCTCACGCGCATCCGTTGCCAGGATGACTTCTTCATGAGATCCACTGTCGCCATGGGACCCATGCCGCCGATGATACCGATTGTCTTCATCATGAACACTCCTTTATCTTAAGCCAGCTTCTTGCAGCTGACAGCCTTTGTATCTTTCTTGTCATCATCTTATCATTCTGATATGATATAAACAAATACATATAACTATATAATATTTATCGATTATTTTTATGGCAAAAAGAAAGGATTATTCATATGCAAGGCATGGATTATGTTTATGCCGTCTGGCAGGAAAAAAGCTTTTCTGGTGCCGCACGCAAGCTCTTCGTATCACAGCCGGCACTTTCTGCCTCCGTGCGCAAAGTCGAGAAGGAACTCGGCCTGCCCATCTTCGACCGCAGCACCAGTCCTCTCCAGCTGACAGATGCGGGACGAGCCTACATCGATGCGGCAGAGCGCATCTTCCGCATCAGGAAAGACCTCAAGAGTTACTGCGATGATCTCGCAGGACTCGAGAGCGGCACGCTTTCACTCGGCGGCACGAATTTCTTCGCTTCCTGCTTCCTGCCGCCCATGATCGAAGCCTTCAGCCGCCGCCATCCGCACATTGCACTTTCTGTCACGGAATCCGATTCTGCCGATCTTTTCAATAAATTGACTACAGAGGAACTCGATATCATTGTCGACAGCGGTGTATATGATGAAGCGCTCTACGAAACCATCCCCTTTTATCAGGATCACATTTTATTATCCGTCCCGGCCTTCCTGCCCATCAATCAGGGATTCTCCTCCTGCCTCCTGACACAGCAGGATATCATGCAAGGCCGCCATCTGCAGCCCGATGTCCCAGCTGTCCCGCTCGCTGCCTTCCAAGATACCGATTTCCTGATACTCGGCAAGGGCAATGACATGTTCCGCCGGTCCCGCAGACTGTTCCAGAACCACGGCATCTCGCCGCATATACGCCTGTACCTCAACCAGCTCATGACCGCCTACCACATGGCTCGCCAAGGGCTCGGCGCCACCTTCCTGACCGATACCCTCGTGCGTCTTTCTGCCCCCAATGAGACGCTTGTCTACTACAAACTCGACGATCCCAATGCCCAGCGCCAGATCTTTCTCGCCCTGCAGCGCAAGGGATACCGCACCAAGGCCATGCAGGGCTTCATCAAGAGCAGCCTCAATCTCTACCAGGATGCACCCGCCTGACAAGCTGCCGCCAGCTCAAAGAAAGCAAGAACGCTGCTGTACCAGACAAAAATCTGGCACAGCAGCGTTCTTGCTATATGATGGATGCGATGTGAATCGGGCTCAGAGCAGATGAGCGCGCAGCTCTTCTCCACTCTGCTCACAAAGATAAGCCGGAGCGATATCAAGAACCGTACGGCAGCCCGTCTGGCCTTCCTTTGCCAGACGATAGGCAGCCCGTGCGTAAGCAACGAGGACACTCGTCGTGAATTCCGGATTGGAATCGAGCTTCAGCGAGAACTCGATGATATGGTTATGCTCCTTCTCATGACCCGTGCGTCCCGAACGGATGACGAACCGCCGTGAGCCAGGCCGCTGTGGTTCTTCTTGAGTTCTTCCTCACTGATGAAATGTACCGTCGTATCGTATTCATCAAAGTAGTTCGGCATCGTCTTGATGGCGTTTTCCACATAAGCCGCATCAGCCCCCTCTTCGAGGACTACGAAGCATTCACGCGTATGTTTCTGGCGCGTCGTAAGCTCCGGATTGGAACCGGAACGCACAGCCGCAAGAGCGCTCTCAACAGGGATCGTATACTGCTTGGCGTCCTTGACGCCCTTGATGCGGCGGATGGCATCGCTATGCCCCTGGCTGACCCCCTTGCCCCAGAACGTGTAATCCTTGCCGTCCGGCAGGATGGCATTGCTGTAAACACGTGCCAGTGAGAACAGGCCCGGATCCCAGCCCACCGAGATGATGCCCAGATGGCCGCTCTCTCTAGCTGCCTTATCAACAGCAGCAAAGTGTTCCGGGATACGCGCATGCGTATCAAAACTGTCAATGACATTGAAATACTTCACGTATTCCGGCGTCTGCTTCGGCAAATCCGTCGCACTGCCGCCGCAGAGGATCATGACATCAATCTTATCCTGCCAGTCTGCCACATCCTTGATGCTGACCACCGGCACATCTTGCGACCAGATCTTGACCGATGCAGGATCGCGGCGCGTAAAGACAGCAACAAGCTCCATATCCTCATGCTCGCGCACGGCGCACTCCACGCCGCGGCCCAGATTGCCATATCCCAGGATACCAATGCGAATACTCATGAAAAAGCCCTCCTGTACGATTCATTATTGCAACATCATTATACTATGCGAAAAAACTATAATCAATAATACAAAACTTATATTTATATTATCTGAAAATTTATTATTGACAAAGTAGCTAAAAAATGATATTCTTGTCACAGATACAAGGAATGTTACTGCAAAGCAGGCATAACCGCGATCGAGACGGACTTCGTCCGCCGATCTTGTTATGCCTGCTTTTTATTATGTCTGAAAACTGGAGGTACGCATTATGAACTGGCACAATCTATTCAAGAAAAAGACTCCGCCTTGCGGCCGCGAATTCTCAAGGACAACATCCTTTATGCTCCCACACAAGGAACATACCTGCCACTCGATAAGGTATCCGATCCTGCCTTTGCCAGTAAGAGCATGGGCGACGGCTTTGCATCGTACCTGAAGGTAATATCCTCTATGCACCGGTCAGTGGCTCAGTCGCCGGAACATTCCCGACCGGTCACGCCCTCACGCTCAAGAGTGATAACGGACTGGAAATCCTGATCCATGTCGGTATCGATACGGTTGAACTCAACGGGCAAGGATTCGAGACTATCGCTCAGCAAGGCCAAAAGGTTACAGCCGGTGATCCTCTCCTGCGCTTTGACCCGGTAGCCATCCGGAAAGCCGGTTACGATCCCACCATCATGATCATCGTCATGAATCCCCGGGATATTCACCTGACACCACTGGCGGAAGGCAGTGTCCAGGCACTTGACGAGACAATGAAGTTTTGATTATAGAAGGGAAGGATGCCATTGTGAAAATTGAACGAATCTACAACAACAATGTCATCTTGGCTCATGACGACAAGAACGAAGAAATCATCGCCATCGGTAAGGGCCTGGCATTCGGCCGTCATGTCGGCGATACCATTGAAAAAGACCGCATCGAAAAACTCTTCATCCTGCGGGACAAATCCATCCAATCCAAACTACAGGCAATCCTCAGCGATATCCCTTCTGTCTACCTGGAAATCGTGGAAGAACTCATACAAGAAATTCATGCAACGTCAAATCTAACGCTCAATGAAAGCATTTATCTGACGTTGACCGATCACATCAGCGTTTCCCTCGAACGAGAAAAGCAGGGCATCCTCTGCCGCAATCCCCTGTTGCCGGAAATCAAGCAATTCTATCCGCAGGAATATCGGCTGGCCCACCTGGCAGTAGGTATCATCCGGCGGTATCTGCAGGTGACGATATCCGATGACGAAGTTGGCTTCATCACCCTCCACATCGTCAACGCCAGCGTCAATCAACAGATGATGGTAACCGTAAAAGCGACACGTATGGTCCGGGACATCCTCACCATCATTCGCCAGGCATTTCCCGATAAGATTGAAGCTAAGCCGCTGCTTTATCAGCGTCTGGTCCGCCATCTGCAAATCTTTACGAGGACCCTGCTCACCGTCGAAAAAATCGAAGACAACAGCAATTATTTTTATAAGCTCGGCAAGACACAATACGGTGATGCCTACCGCTGCGTAAAAACCATCAACCATTATGTAAAGGAAAAAACCGGCAAAACCATCACAGATGGTGAGCAGGGCTATCTTCTGCTCCATATCATCAATTTGATTTATTCCTAAAAGCAAAATCCCTGCATCATGGCACTCAAGAAGGAGGAAAATTCATGAATGCAAAATGATCGATCAAATCGTAGATGCCGTCGGCGGTGCCGACAATATCTGTTCCGTCGTTCACTGCTCCACCCGACTGCGTTTCTCGCTGCGCGACGAAAAAAAAAGCCGATGATGCTAAAGCACAAAGCATTCCCGGTGTTCTGTCCTTAGTGAAGAAAGGCGGCCAATATCAGCTGGTTATCGGCAATGATG
>ENA-OQBJ01000091-OQBJ01000091.1-human-gut-metagenome-genome-assembly--contig:-NODE-91-length-44633-cov-6.291736_pt1 | contig 44633 bp, 48 predicted proteins | sample MGYA00242743_ERZ504545 | MGnify/ENA primary metagenome ERZ504545 (study PRJEB26092, sample SAMD00036252) | human gut metagenome | host: Homo sapiens | study: EMG produced TPA metagenomics assembly of... | reverse complement strand
CATCATAAAAAACACCGCCCTTCTGATATTTATTATATCAGAAAAGCGGTTCCAACAATAGCAAAACCCTGCAAAAGCAGGGCTTTGTCTACAGTCTGAAGCCCCGCAAAATCTGCGGGGCTTTAATTTTTCTTAAGTTTCTATTTGTTTCAGGCTTTTCTGAAAGCGGCTCTCTTACGTTCTCTGGAATCCAGCAGTCTCTTACGGATACGGAGAGACTCCGGTGTAACCTCAAGGAGTTCATCCTGGTCGATGAAATCGATGGCCTGTTCCAGACTGAGAACTCTTGGTGGAGTTAATTTCAGTGCATCATCAGCGGAAGAAGAACGTGTGTTAGTCAGATGTTTTGTCTTGCATACGTTCAGCTCGATATCTTCGGCTTTACCATTCTGTCCGATAACCATACCGCTGTAAACCTTTGCACCAGGTCCGATAAACAGAGTACCACGCTCCTGGGCTGCGAACAGACCATAAGTAACAGCTTCACCAGCCTCGAAAGCGATCAGAGATCCCTGTTTTCTGTACTGGAAATCTCCCTTGTAAGGAGCATATCCGTCAAACATAGTATTGATGATGCCGGTACCCTTGGTGGAAGTAAGGAACTCACCGCGGAATCCGATCAGTCCACGGGAAGGAATGTGGAATTCCAGACGGACAGTACCGTCACTGGCAGTACTCATACCCTGCAGCTCACCTTTACGTTCACTCAGCTTCTGGATTACAGTACCGGAAAATTCTTCCGGAACATCTACATAAGCGATTTCCATAGGTTCAAGTTTCTTTCCGCGCTCGTCTGTTTTGTACAGAACCTCCGGTTTACTTACTGCGAATTCATAACCTTCACGTCTCATGTTCTCGATCAGGACAGACAGATGAAGTTCTCCACGTCCGGAAACCTTAAAGGCTTCTGTTGTTTCAGTATCTTCTACACGAAGGCTGACATCTGTATTCAGCTCACGGTAGAGACGGTCACGAAGATGACGGGATGTGATGTATTTACCTTCCTGTCCTGCCAGCGGACTGTCATTTACGATGAAGTTCATGGCAATGGTAGGCTCGGAAATCTTCTGGAAAGGAATTGCCTCCGGGTTTTCTCCGCCGCAGAGAGTATCACCGATATGGATGTCTGCGATACCGGAAATAGCAACGATGGAACCAATAGTAGCTTCCTTTACTTCAACCTTATTCAGACCGTCAAACTCATAGAGCTTGCTGATCTTAACTTTCTTACGTTTGTCCAGATCATGATGGTTTAACAGAGTCAGCTCCTGATTAACGGCAATCTTACCATTCTCAACTTTACCTACACCGATACGTCCCACATATTCGTTGTAGTCAATGGTGCTGATCAGAACCTGAGTATCTGCATCAGGATCTCCCTCCGGAGCAGGGATATATTTCAGAATAGCGTCAAACAGAGGAGCCATATCCTTAGGAGTATCGTTTAAGTCAATCACAGCATGTCCTGCTTTTGCAGAAGCATACAGGAACGGGCAGTCAAGCTGCTCGTCAGAAGCACCAAGATCCATAAGAAGTTCCAGAACTTCATCTACAACTTCGTCAGGACGAGCTTCCGGACGGTCAATCTTGTTGATACATACGATTACATGGAGATCAAGTTCAAGGGCTTTCTTAAGAACGAATTTAGTCTGAGGCATAGCACCTTCGAAAGCATCAACGAGAAGGATAACACCGTCTACCATTTTAAGTACACGTTCTACTTCGCCGCCGAAATCAGCATGTCCTGGTGTGTCGATGATATTGATCTTTGTATCTTTGTAATGAATAGCTGTATTCTTGGATAAAATAGTGATACCACGCTCACGCTCAATATCATTGGAGTCCATGACACGTTCCTGAACTTCCTGATTTTCGCGGAATACACCGCTCTGTTTCAGAAGCTGGTCAACCAGAGTTGTTTTACCATGGTCAACGTGGGCGATAATGGCTACGTTACGGACATCTTCACGTTTTGTTCTCATAAAATGATTTTCCTTTCCTCTTTAAGCTTTGAATGGGTAACTGTTCGGCACACTGCTGAACAGTTACCGGAATTGTTAATATTCATGTGTTATCAGCAGGATTATTTTGCTGCAAAAGCATTTTTCAAGCACGATATAATCTTGCAGATGAATTTGTTCCTATTATTATGTGTTTTTTTCAATAAGTTACCCGAATTTTCAGTTTAACCATCATTTTCCGACCTAGATTAACAAGGTGTTTAAAATAATTTTTTTAATTTTGACATGATTCTGGTTCTAAATGAGAATGCCTGTACATAACTTTATAAAGAACAATACAAGGTACAGAGGAGCATATGCGGGATCGCTGAAAAAGCAGAGACGATTTACGGTCTGCATTGCAGGCAGGGATTCTGACACAGGTGCTCTACAGGGAAGGAGAACCACATTATGGCAGATAAAATTATTGAAAACAATCAGGTATCTATGATGGGCAAAATTGCAGCAGGCTTTACATTCAGTCATCAGGTCTTTGGAGAAGGCTTCTATATGACTGAGCTGCTGGTCAAAAGGCTCAGTGATTCGGAAGACAGGATTCCGGTGATGGTTTCTGAACGGCTGGTGGATGTAACGCAGGATTATATCGGAGAATATGTGGAAATCCATGGACAGTTCCGCTCATATAACCGCCATGAGGAGAAGCACAACCGTCTCGTGCTTTCAGTATTCAGCAGAGAACTGAAGTTTGTGGAAGAAGAGGATGAAACAGTTCCGGTAAATCAGATTTTTCTGGACGGATATATCTGTAAGCCTCCGGTGTACCGTAAAACTCCTCTTGGAAGAGAAATTGCGGATGTGCTGCTGGCAGTAAATCGTCCGTATGGAAAATCAGATTACATACCATGCATCTGCTGGGGCAGAAATGCCCGCTATGCATCTGCGTTTGAAGTTGGCGGTCATGTCCTGATCTGGGGACGTATCCAGAGCAGAGAATATATGAAACGGATCGGGGAAAATGAAACAGAGAAGAGAGTTGCGTATGAAGTATCTGTAAGCAAGCTGGAATATATGGAATAATTCCATTGCCGCAGGCAATTTGGAATGAATTTTGGCCACGTTACTGTGAACGGAGTGGTTACTGTTCATTGGTGATATCCCGCGAGGTGTTTTTTGTGAGCGAAGGTCACAGAAAACCCGAGACATACCGCGCGATTATGCGATTAGCATAAATTCTGTGCATCGCGAAGCGTGTTGCTGAGAACGGAGTGAACAGTAACACGGAGTGAACGGTAACGATTACTGTAAATAGTAACACTTGCAATTCTTCATAAACTGCGGTAATATAAGCGTATTCAGATAACTATGGCAGCCTGCTGTTCCACGAAGCATTCCGGCGTGAATATGCCGGAAGCTCATCGCAGAAGTCGAAAACAGACTGCTGTTTATCATGTCTGTAATGACACAGAGAAGAAGGTACAATTTCAATAACGATAAGAGGAATTGTTTGTTATGGAAAAAGAATTTACAGAGGTTTACTGTGGCGGGGGAAAGGGAAAGACAACTCTGGCGATCGGTCAGTGTCTGAGAGCTTCCGCACAGGGTAAAAGCGTCATTATTATTCAGTTCCTGAAGGAAGAGAGCGCAGGGAACTGGATTTTCTGGAGGAACTGGATAATCTGGATATTAAGATATTCCGTTTTGAGAAGCATGATGAAGGATATGAGGAGCTGAATGAGCAGGAGAAGGCAGAGGAGAAAACCAATATTCTCAATGCTTTGAATTTCGCGCGCAAAGTGATCGCAACGCAGGAATGCGATTTTCTGCTCCTGGATGAGATTCTTGCACTTCCGGATTACGGGATCACCACTGCAGAGGCAATCGGTGATATCCTGAAGATGAAGGATGAGAGTATGCATATTCTGCTTACGGGACGGACGTTACCGGACAGCCTGCGTAAATATGCAGACAGCATAACTACACTGACAACAGAGATTGTATAAGGTGTATAAAACCTGATTATTGTTTATGAATGGACAGTAATCTGTATGGAAATTACAGAAGAATAAAGGAGGAAGGCAAATGGCAATTTTTAAAGGTGCAGGTGTTGCAATCGTAACCCCTATGTATGAAGATGGTAAGGTTAATTATGATAAACTGGAGGAACTTCTGGAGTATCAGATTGCAAACAGTACAGATGCGATCATTATCTGCGGAACAACAGGAGAATCATCAACGATGACGCATGGAGAGCATCTTAAGACAATTAAGTTTGCAATCGACAAGGTAAACAAACGTGTTCCGGTTATCGCAGGTACAGGTTCCAACTGTACGGAAACTGCAATTATGATGTCAAAGGAGGCTGCTTCTTACGGTGCAGATGCACTTCTTATAGTGACTCCATATTATAACAAGGCGACTCAGAAAGGACTGATCGCTCATTATACAGCTATTGCAGAGGCAGTTCCGGAAACACCGATCATTATGTACAATGTTCCGAGCCGTACAGGTTGTAACATTCAGCCTGCAACAGCAGTAGCTCTGGCTAAAAATGTTAAGAATATTGTTGGTATCAAAGCAGCAAGCGGAGATCTTTCACAGATTGCAACCATGATGTCCATGGCTGATGGCTGCATTGAACTCTACTCCGGAAATGATGATCAGGTACTTCCGATCCTTTCACTTGGCGGACTTGGAGTAATTTCCGTACTTTCTAATGTAGCTCCTAAGGAAACACATGATATGGTTATGAAATTCCTTGAAGGAGATACAAAGGGTGCAGCAGAAATCCAGTTAAAGGCAATCCCGTTAATTCATGCACTGTTCAGTGAAGTAAACCCGATTCCGGTGAAAGCAGCTCTGAATCTGATGGGTAAAGAAGTGGACCACTTCGTATGCCATTATCCGAGATGGAAGATGCAAACAAGGCAAAACTTGCTGAAGAACTGAAGAATTTCGGAATTAAACTTGCATAAATATAACCGCAGGATTGTTCGGAAAATCAACTTGCCGATATACTGGAATTGAGAGGAATAGACAAATGGTAAAGATTATTATGCATGGCTGTAACGGTCACATGGGTCAGGTAATCTCCGGACTTGTGGAGAAGGATCCGGATGCTGAGATCGTAGCAGGTATCGATGTGGCAGATCAGGGAAAGAACAGCTACCCTGTATATACAAATATGGAAGAATGTCAGGTAGAGGCAGATGCCCTTATCGACTTCTCTTCTGCAAAAGCAACAGATGCACTTCTTGCTTACTGTGAGAAACGCAAACTTCCGGTTGTATTATGTACAACCGGTTTAAGCAAGGAGCAGCTCGCAAAGGTGGAAGAGACATCTAAGAATGTTGCAGTTCTGAAATCTGCAAATATGTCTCTGGGAATCAATACTCTGATGAAACTGCTTCAGGATGCGGCAAAGGTTCTGGCAACAGCAGGATTTGACATGGAGATTGTTGAGAAGCATCACAGACTGAAACTGGATGCACCAAGCGGAACAGCACTTGCACTGGCTGACAGCATTAATGAGGCAATGGATAACCAGTATCATTATATCTATGACCGCAGCCAGAGACGTGAGATGCGGGATGATAAGGAAATCGGTATCTCAGCAGTCCGCGGTGGAACAATCGTAGGAGAACACGAAGTGATCTTCGCAGGTCCGGATGAAGTGATTGAATTTAAGCATACTGCATATTCCAAAGCTGTATTTGGAAAGGGTGCTGTTGAAGCTGCGAAATTCCTTGCAGGCAAACCGGCAGGAAGATATGATATGAGCGATGTTATCAGTGCAAAATAATCAAGAATGCAGTAAAAATTGATAACTGGTAATTTTCAGTATCTTCATAGCAGTGAAATAAAATATATAAAAGGAAAGTGTATCTGATGTTTCAGAACACTTTCCTTTTTTGTAATATTGGCCTGTATGCTGCTATAATAATTCTGATCAATGATTATATGCGTAAGTCAGCAATGTTCTGGAATCCTGCCAGCGGGCAGAAGATGAATCTGCACCCAGGACAACAGAAATATAGGTGTTTCCCCTTGCGGAATAAGAAAGTCCGACAAAACAATAGCCTGCTTTGTTGGTATAGCCTGTTTTCATACCCTGAACTCCCGGAACATTGCCGAGCAGGGCGTTGGTGGTGCCGATAGAATAGCTTCTGCCGGTGTTGAGATTAGAGAAAGAATAATAGCCGGTGCTCACCAGTTTGCGGAACATAGGCTTTTTGATCGCATACTGGGCAATTTTTGCCAGGTCAGAAGCTGTTGTGTAATGGTTATACCCTGCATCCAGACCATTTGGGGTTGCGAAATGTGTATTCGTACATCCGATCTCTGCTGCTTTTTTATTCATTAATTTAACAAACTTTGCAGTGGAACCGCTGACGTGTTCGGCAATGGCAACTGCGGTGTCGTTGTGGGAGGGAAGCATCAGGGAATAAAGCAGATCTTTCAGATAAAATATTTCTCCTGCATTTGCATAAAGCTTGCTGGGTTCAATAGATGCTGCGTAAGGGGAGAACTTTACTTTTTCGTTTAATTTGCAGTTTTCAAGTGCAAGGATACAGGTCATAATCTTGGTTGTGCTGGCGTTGGCATGAGCAACATTTTCATTTTTGCCATAAATAATCTGACCGGTATCTGCATTCATGAGAAGTGCACAGTCAGAGGAAAGGGAATAATTTAATCCGGTGTGGGCGACAGTACCATTCTGGTTAAAGTAATAGTAAGTTCCCTTGATCTTGTGTTTTCCTGTAACTGCTTTTCCGTCTTTGCCAAAATAGTATTTCTTTCCAGATTTGTCAGTGTACCATCCGGTAACCATGGCACCGTCTTTACCGACATAGTAATAATTTCCTTTATATTTGATAAGAGAATTCTTTATCAGATATCCCTGAGATCTGGTTCCGAAATAATAATTTTTGCCTTTGATCGTATGCCAGCTGCACCAGCGGTGTCCGAGTTTGTTAAAATAATAGGTCTTTTTGTCAATTTTCAGAAATACATTTTTGGCGATGGTTTTATCATCATAGCGGTAAATCCAGTAATTGCCGTCTTTTACAAATTTTCCCGATGCTGCGATATCAGGTTTCTGAAGTGTGGATGCATAGATAGTAGAAACACTGCAGGTAAACAGCAGGAAAAGTGCAGCCAGAAATATGAAAACAGAGCTGCGAAGTGAATGGTTCCTTTTTCTTTTCATGATAACCTCCTGTAAATATGAGTTATAGATATTCCGTAAAATACTGCAGTCAATCCATCTCATTAATGAGTGAAATCCTGCTATGGCAATGCGCTAGAGCGTGTCTGAAAAATCATTCCCGCAATCTGCACGCCCCACTTTGCAGGATATTTCACCCGAATTCAGTTGCCGTAGCTCGCTACGCGCCCTCATCCGGGCAAAATATCCCACAAATTGTGACGCACATCTTGCAGAAAGCCTTTTTCAGACGCGCTCTAATGTGCCGACAAAATTGTTCGAGAAATCAACTTGTCGGTACGCTAGATTGTAGGAGTATATATGTACGGAGTAATCTGTTTTGTGTTATTTAAATCATAGCATGAAAAGTAAATTTTTTCCAGAATAGTATTAAGTTTTTGGTACATATTAAAAACATAATATAAAAACATGAAAAGACGGAGAGGTTCTGCTGCATGGACCGGCAGAATGCTTTCCGGGAACAGGAGATGAATATGGGAATAAAGGTAAAAAAGATTCTGACAGGTACAGCACTTATTATGTCACTGTGCATATTCACAGCATGTGGAAATGCAAATAAAGCAGCTGATGAGGCAGACACAAACGAAGAAAATATGACGGATAATAATGCTGCAAACGATGATAACATGGAAAATAACGCAGGAGAAAACAATACAAATGGAAATAGCACATCAGGAAACAATGCGGCAGATAAAAATGTAAATAATGGTGGAACCGTCACAGACAATGGAACTGCCGCAGAGGATGAAGCTGCAGAAAATGAGACAAAACAGAATAGCAATGCAACAGATAACACTGCAGATAATACCAGAATTGATGAAAACAACAACGGTGACGGCACAGTATCCGGAGAATTGGGAAACAGCGTCAAAGATCTGGGCGAAGGGGTAGGTAATGCTGTAGAAGATGTGGGGGATGCTGTTGGTAATGCGGCAGAAGGAAGATAGACATCAGGAATAATTTATGGTATTATCGTGTTAAATTGGTAAAATTTAAATAGTGTACTCCCGAAGTTTTTATTGCATTTGTTTTTGCATCTAACTATAGCAATCATTGTAAATAATGCATATTGATTCAGCTCATCAGAGCGTGAAATCCGTTACTGTGAACGGAGTGAACAGTAACTGAAATCCTGCGTCAGCACGCCTACAGATATCTTCCTTGTCTTTCGCACTCTGCTGAACTGTCTCAAATGCATTAATTTAAGAGGCTTGCTATATAGTACAAAAAGATTCTGAGAGTACATATAACGGATATGGAGGTACGGATTTTATGAAATTTCGCCCATGTATTGATATACATAATGGAAAAGTAAAGCAGATTGTAGGTGAAAGCCTTACGGACGTACAGGATCAGGCAAGTGAGAATTTTGTATCTGAGCAGGATGCATCTTTCTATGCAGAATTATATAAAAAGGCAGGGATAAAAGGAGGACATGTAATTCTGTTAAATGGTCATGACTCCCCATACTATGAATCAACAAAAGAACAGGCGATTCTTGCATTACATACTTATCCGGGAGGATTACAGATTGGCGGAGGAGTGAACCCGGAAAATGCAGGGGAATATCTTAGTGCAGGTGCCAGTCATGTAATCGTTACATCTTATGTATTTAAAGATGGAAGGATTTCCTGGGAAAATCTGAACAAAATGAAAGAGACTGTGGGAAAAGAGAAACTGGTTCTTGACCTGAGCTGTCGCAGAAAAGATGGAAAATACTATATTGTGACAGACCGCTGGCAGAAATTTACAGATGTCACTATGACACTGGATATTATGAAAGAACTGGGAAGTTACTGCGATGAGTTTCTGGTCCATGCAGTAGATGTGGAGGGAAAGGCACGCGGAGTTGAAACAGAACTTGCATCTCTGCTGGGAGAGTATAAAGGAAATCCGGTTACTTACGCAGGTGGAGTTGGCTCCATGAAGGATATTGAGGATCTGCGAAAATATGGAAAAGACAGACTGGATGTCACAGTAGGCAGTGCATTGGATCTTTTTGGCGGAAATATTTCATTCTCAGAACTGATTAAACTTTAACTAATTTTTATAGTAATCTCATGAATCACAGTGAAAATGTACAGAACAATTACAGAATTTTTGCTATTTCCCCATAATGACAAAGGAACTTTAAAGCTATTTCTGAAGTAAACAGAAAAAATATGAAATTTTAATAAAATAGTGTTAAAATTCAAAAATGTGTGTTATAATAGATTCATCAAACAGCAAAGGGGATGGAAGCATGAAGTTTATCATCAGCGGAAAAAATATTACAGTTACAGAAGGTCTTAAGACAGCAGTCCAGGACAAGCTCAGTAAACTGGAAAGGTATTTCACTCCTGACACCGAAGTTGTAGTAACTTTAAGTGTTGAAAAAGAAAGACAGAAAATTGAAGTGACAATCCCTGTAAAAGGAAATATCATTCGTTCCGACAGGTAAGCAATGACATGTATGTATCAATCGATCTGGTAGAGGAAGTCATTGAACGTCAGCTTCGCAAGTACAAAAATAAAATCGTAGACAAACAGCAGGCAGCAGCCAACTTCCAGAAAGCATATCTGGACAAGGACTACGATGAGGATGAAGAAGTTAAGATCATCCGTACCAAGAAATTCGGAATCAAACCAATGTATCCGGAAGATGCATGCGTACAGATGGAACTGCTCGGACATAATTTCTTTGTATTCTACAATGCAGAGACAGAGCAGGTAAATGTAGTTTACAAACGTAAAGGCAATACTTACGGTCTGATCGAACCGGAATTCTAAATCTGCTTATAAGATCAAAAATATGAAACATAGACAGCCATAAAAAAAGTTTTCATAAAGAAAAGCTTCCTTACAGAGAGACAAAATGCCACCCTGTAAGGGAGCTTTTTTGTTAGGAAAAATATATACCTTTAGCGCATAAGGAATGCTTTGACGCAGTGGCCTAAATATGTTAAAATATCAAAAGATATTATGAAATTTGTAACTGATCAGCAGTTAAAAAATTACAAGTTGAAATTCATTCCGGATTGCCTGCGGCAATGGAATATTGACTTGTATATTCTGTTGGAATGTTCTGTTGGAATGGATTGCTGAAGAATAGTTACCGAAATTTTATAAATGAAGAAGTGTAAAAAGAAGGAAGGAGCACAAAAATCATGAGAAAAGCCGGAGTATTAATGCCAGTTTCCGCACTTCCGTCCCGTATTGGTGCCGGAGAACTTGGAGAATCTGCATTCCAATTTATCGAGTTATTAAAGGAGAATCATGTAAAGATATGGCAGATACTGCCACTGAATCCGGTTGGCTATGGTAATTCCCCATACCAACCATACTCCTCCTGTGCAGGGGATGAGTTATATATCAGTCTTGATGCGCTTGCAGACGAAGGTCTGTTAAAGGAACATCCAAAGGAATTTCAAGAGAGAGCTACAAGAGTAGATTATGAGGCTGTCCGCCAGTACAGAGAGCCTTTCTTAAGAACTGCGTTTGATGTTTTTACAGAGAAAAAGGGACAGGAAGAAACAGCATATAAAGAATTTGCTTCACAGGAATGGTATATGAGTATGGCGTGTTCCGCGCATTAAAGAAAGCAAATAACGGAGAATGCTGGAATGACTGGCCGGAAGAATATAGAACCTGGCCGGAGAACAGACAGAAGTTACCGGCAGAGGTGGAGACAGAGGCACAATATCAGATGTTCCTTCAGTATATTTTCTACACACAGTGGATGAAGGTGAAGAAGGCTGCAAACGATGCCGGAATCCAGATCATGGGAGATGTTCCTTTCTATGTGGGACAGGATTCCGTGGACGTATGGGGTGGAAAAGATAACTTTCTTCTTGATACAGATGGACGTCCGATCTTCATCGCCGGAGTACCGCCTGATTATTTCAGTGCTACAGGACAGAGATGGGGAAATCCGATCTATGACTGGGAGCATATGAAAGAACAGGATTACAGATTCTGGGTGGACAGGATTGGCTATAGCAACAAATTGTTTGATATTATAAGAATCGACCATTTTCGTGCATTTGACACATACTGGAAAATTCCGGCAGACTGCCCGACTGCTATTGACGGTGAATGGATCGAAGCACCAGGATATGAGGTCATTGATACACTTCAGAAAGAAATTCCGGGGTTAGATCTGGTGGCAGAGGATCTGGGCCTGCTTCGTCCGGAGGTTCTGATGCTGAAAGATCATTATCATCTGAAGGGAATGAAGATTCTGATCTTTTCCATAGAAACAGGTGGAAAGTATGCCCGCGATACCTTCGATGATGTGGAAAATATGATTTTCTACACAGGAACTCATGACAATGATACGATCATGCAGTGGTATGGAAAAATGAGTGTTGCAGCCAAAAGAAAAATCCGCCGGATGTTAAAGAGGGCGGGAGCATCACAGGGCTCTGTCAAGGACAGATTCCTGCAGTACACCATGCAGAATCAGGCAGAATATGCGATCATTCCGCTGGCAGATATTCTCGGAATTGGAAAAGAGGGACATATCAACACACCGGGAACCATTGGTTCTCCGAACTGGGAGTGGCATTTACCGGATTTTGTACAGGCCAAAAGGGAACTGCAGAAATTTGGCAGACTGATCGTGGATACGAAGCGATAAATTTTGGTGACTCCGTAATTTTCTTGGTTTGTTCATGAAAAATTCATTGTTTTCCATAACGGAAAGTGTTAGAATATACAAGTATTGTGTATTATAGTAAGTGTTTGTAATGTCCGCATGCTGCTGACATGTCTGCTGTGGACGGAGTGAACAGAAATTATTCCGCACAGCAGTAATTGTTATATGGCAGCAATGCTTGTATAAAAAAGAAATAAACAGGAGTAAAACCTAATATGAATATGTTTTCAAAAGTATTCGGGACCCGCAGCCAGCGAGAGGTTAAGCGTATCATGCCTCTGGTTGAGAAAATTGAGAGCCTGCGCCCGGACATGCAGAAGTTAAGCGACGAAGAACTCAGAGGAAAAACAAGAGAATTTAAGAAACGTCTTGAAGAGGGAGAGACACTGGATGATCTGCTTCCTGAGGCATTTGCGGTTGTACGTGAAGCCGGTAAGCGTGTTCTTGGAATGGAACATTTCCGTGTGCAGCTTATCGGTGGTATCATTCTCCATCAGGGACGTATCGCAGAGATGAGAACAGGTGAAGGTAAAACACTTGTCGCCACACTTCCGTCATATTTAAATGCACTGGAAGGCAAAGGTGTGCATGTCGTAACAGTCAACGATTACCTGGCTAAACGAGATGCGGAAGAAATGGGAAAGATCCATGAGTTTCTTGGCCTGACAGTCGGTGTTGTTTTAAATGATATGAAGCAGGATGAGCGTCGTGCTGCATACAACTGTGATGTTACCTATGTTACGAACAACGAACTCGGTTTCGATTATCTGCGTGACAACATGGTTATCTATAAAGAACAGCTGGTACAGAGAGATCTGCACTACTGTATCATCGATGAGGTCGACTCCATTCTTATCGACGAGGCACGTACCCCTCTGATCATTTCCGGACAGAGCGGTAAGTCAACCAAGTTATACGAGGCCTGCGATATCCTTGCTCAGCAGTTAGAGCGCGGTGAAGCCAGCCATGAGATGACCAAGATGGCAGCCATCATGGGTGAAGAAGTTATCGAGACAGGTGACTTCGTTGTAAATGAAAAAGATAAGATCGTAAACCTTACAGAGCAGGGCGTTCATAAGGTTGAGAAATTTTTCCATATTGAAAACCTGGCAGATCCGGAGAATCTGGAGATCCAGCATAATATTACACTTGCACTTCGCGCCCATAACCTGATGCATAAGGATCAGGATTATGTAGTTAAAGATGATGAAATCCTTATTGTTGATGAATTCACCGGACGTATCATGCCGGGACGCCGTTACTCAGATGGTCTTCATCAGGCAATCGAAGCGAAAGAGCATGTTAAGATCAAACGTGAGAGCAAGACTCTGGCAACCATCACTTTCCAGAACTTCTTTAATAAATATGATAAGAAGGGCGGTATGACCGGTACAGCTGTCACAGAGGAGAAAGAATTCCGTGATATCTATGCAATGGACGTTGTAGAGATCCCGACTAACAGACCGGTTATCCGAGTTGACCATGAAGATGCTGTTTATATGACAAAGAAAGAGAAATTCAACGCAGTTGTCAATGCTGTAGTGGAAGCTCATGCGAAACAGCAGCCTGTACTGGTCGGTACCATTACGATTGAAACTTCCGAGCTTCTCAGCCGTATGCTGAAGAGACAGGGAATCAAACATAATGTATTGAATGCCAAGTTCCATGAACTTGAGGCAGAGATTGTCTCACAGGCAGGTCAGGCAGGAGCAGTTACGATCGCCACTAACATGGCTGGTCGTGGTACAGATATCAAGCTGGATGATGTGGCAAGAAATGCAGGTGGTCTGATGATCATCGGTACAGAACGTCATGAGTCCAGACGTATTGATAATCAGCTTCGCGGACGTTCCGGACGTCAGGGAGATCCGGGTGAATCCCGTTTCTATATTTCCCTGGAAGATGACCTGATGCGTCTGTTCGGTTCTGAGAGACTGATGAAGATCTTTACATCCCTTGGTGTTGCAGAGAATGAACAGATTGAGCACAAGATGCTTTCCAATGCAATTGAGAAAGCTCAGGAGAAGATTGAGTTTAACAACTTTGGTATCCGTAAGAATCTTCTTGATTATGACCAGGTAAACAATGAACAGCGTGAGATCATCTACAAAGAACGTCGTCAGGTTCTCGACGGTGAGAATATGCGTGAAGCAATCTATAAGATGATTCAGGATACAGTGGATACTTATGTTGATATGTGTTTCTCTGATGATGTAGATTCTGAAGAGTGGGATCTGAATGAATTTAACGGTGTTCTTACTCCGATCATTCCGATCAGACCGCTTACAGCTGAGAGTGTAAAAGGCAAGAAACGCGATGAGATCAGACATGAACTGAAAGAAGAGGCAGTGAAGCTCTATGAAGAAAAAGAAGCAGAGTTCCCGGAACCGGAGCAGCTTCGTGAATTAGAGCGAGTTGTACTTCTGAAATGCATTGACAGCAAGTGGATGGATCACATTGATGATATGGAAATCCTTCGTCAGGGTATCGGACTTGCTGCTTATGGACAGAGAGATCCGGTTGTTGAATATAAAATGAGTGCATTTGATATGTTCAACGAAATGATCACATCCATTCAGGAAGATACTCTTCGTATGCTGTACCATGTACATGTAGAGCAGAAGATCGAGCGTGAACAGGTAGCTAAAGTTACCGGAACAAACAAGGATGACAGTGCCGGTCCTAAGAAACCGGTTCAGAGAAAAGAAATCAAAGTATATCCGAACGATCCCTGCCCATGTGGAAGCGGTAAGAAATACAAACAGTGCTGTGGACGTAAGAATAAGGCCTGACTCGTTTATCTCAGTTGAGAAGACTCCCATTTTTGTAAGTGGTGAGTTCATTACTACAGAGCGGGCAGTAATGATTTTGTAAACAGAACATTGTGAGCAGATCATGTCTGCTGCAAAATAAAAGGGCTGAATCATGAGGCCCTTTTATCGTGCACAAAAACACGTTAGCGCGTTGAATTGGCAGATTGTGAATATCTGTTTGAACTGTTCAGTACATCCACAGCTATGTGATTATGATTGATGAACAGTCACATAACAATTCCATAAAGGGGGAAAAACAGTATGAAAAGAGAGTCTTTCGGCTCACGCCTTGGTTTTATCCTGGTGTCAGCAGGATGTGCCATCGGTATTGGAAACGTGTGGAAGTTTCCGTATATCTGCGGGGAATATGGAGGCGCGGCCTTTATCCTGATCTACTTATGTTTTCTGGTTATTCTCGGTATTCCGGTTCTGGTAGCAGAATTTGCGGTAGGACGGGGAAGCCACACAAGTGTTGCGAAATGTTTTGACAAACTGGCACCTGCAGGAAGCTGCTGGAAGCCATTGAAATTTATTGGTATTATTGGATGTTATATGCTGATGATGTTTTACACAACAGTAGGAGGATGGATGATCTACTATTGTGTGAAGAGTCTGCGGGGAGATTTCGTTGGAGCGACTCCGGAAGCAGTAACACAGTCTTTTTCCGATATGCTGGGAAATGCACCGACGATGATGTTATGGATGGTGATCATCTGTCTGATCGGATTTGCAGTCTGTTTCATGGGATTGCAGAATGGTATTGAAAAAATCTCCAAAATAATGATGAGTGCACTGCTTATCATTATGGTGATCCTTGCGGTTCATTCAGTAATGATGGAAGGTGCGGGAGAAGGAATCCGCTTCTATCTGATTCCTGATTTTCAGAAGATTAAGGAAGCAGGAGTTGGTAATGTAGTATTTGCGGCATTGAGTCAGTCATTCTTTACATTATCCATTGGTATTGGTGCCATGCTGATCTTCGGAAGTTATCTGGACAAATCCAGAAGCCTTACCGGAGAGGCGGTAAGCATCACCGTACTCGATACTTTTGTTGCGCTGACAGCAGGATTTATCATTATTCCGGCATGCTTCTCCTATGGAATCCAGCCGGATGCAGGTCCAAGCCTTATCTTTATCACTCTGCCCAATATTTTTGCAAAGATGAGCGGAGGGGCTTTGTGGGGAAGTCTGTTCTTCCTGTTTCTGACATTTGCTGCGGTTTCAACGATCATTGCTGTATTTGAGAACCTGATCGTGTTTAATATGGAACTGTTTGGCTGGAACCGTAAAAAGAGTGTTGTTGTCTGCGCAGTTCTTGTTGTGGTCTTAAGTATTCCATGTGTGCTTGGATTCAATGTACTTTCCGGATTCCAGCCATTTGGAGATGGAAGCAATATCATGGATCTGGAAGACTTTATTGTTTCTAACAATCTTCTTCCTCTTGGAAGCCTTGGTTACCTTCTGTTTTGCACCAGAAAGAACGGATGGGGATGGGACAATTTCATTGCAGAGGTGAATGCCGGTACAGGTATGAAATTCCCGAAATGTCTGAAAAATTATGTTGCCTATGGAATTCCGGCGATTATCATTGTGATCTATCTGAAAGGTTACTATGATAAATTTGCAGGTCTGGGAACAGCAGCACTGGCCGGATGGATGATCGTTGCACTGGTACTGCTGGGATTCGTATTCTACTGTGCAACAGCGAAGAAGAAAGTGAAACAGTAAGCGGAGCGCGAATATCTGCATGACCTGAGAACAATAAAAGATGTAATTATGTCTGAGAAGAAAGATTTTTTCAGACATGGTTACATCTTTTTTGGAGTTATGAGCAAGTAGCGAAAGCGGATTGCGAATATCCGATTGACTACTCTGATGGGCTGGATTAAGATGCATTATTTTAGAGAATTGCTATAATGAGGCAGTTCTTCGCTGGGGGTGGTTTTAAACTGTTTACGGTATGCCCGGGAAAAAGTGCTGTATTCTGTGAACCCGCTTTCTTGTGCTGCTTTTGTCACAGGCATTCCATTTGAGATCAGAGTACGTGCCATAAGAAGCCGCTTATTTACAATATAATTATGAAGGGTATAGCCGGTTTCTTGTTTGAACTTCCGCATCAGGTGATACTTGCTTACATAATATTTTGCAGAAAGAGCTTCCACAGAAAGGTCTTCCTTCAGGTTATGGTTAATATACTGAAGAATGTTGGCAATCTGCGAGTCAAAGGTGTAGGATTTTTTTATCAAAAATGTACTGCTTTTCCAGAAAGATACGGTTCAGATAAACCATAAACTGAAGAAAAAGTGACTGTGTCAGGATTTCCCTTCCATATTCATCGGATTTTGCGGAATTTTCCAGTTCAAACAGGATGTCTTTCATCTTTTCCTGAAGAGCAGAGTTCAGACGTACCAGATTATAGCTTCGGTCATTTGCTTTCTGGAAGCATTTCAGCAGTTCCTGCCAGGGAATATCGTTTTGGATCCAGAGAATGAAACGTTCATATGGAACAGAAGGATCAATCTCCGGGCGGTGGATGGCATGGCGGTTTACCAGAAGAATGTCCCATGGTTTCAGTTGATAAGCTTTTCCTTCTATATGATAGGCAGCTTTGCCGGAGATGAAGATAACTACCTTGTGAAAATCATGATAATGGTAAGAGAATTCCTTTCTGGTCTGGTCTTTAAGATGAAAAAGTCGGAATTGTTCGTTCAGGTATCCTGTTTTTTCTGTCTGATAGAACTGTTCTGATAATAACATATCTGCCTCCGATATCTGCAATGATTATTTAATCGAATCAAGCAAGTCCCCTGTGGAGATTGTGAAAAGAAATAAGCAGTGGAAAGTAATAAGCGGAGGGAAAAGTTTGATTCATGGTATAATCATATCATTTAATGCGCAAATGTACAATTATTACTAAGAATGTAACAAATAGTAACGAATATATTTTATAATTTCTGAGAAAATATGCTACAAAGATATTGACATTATTACACGATAATAGTATCATACAATTACAAAGTAATCGTAAAAACTTTGTAACTATTTCGAAATAGGGTAAAGAAATAGAAAACTGAACAGAGAGGAGTGATGCTGCTGTAAGGCTGTTATATCAGAGAACTGATATAATGGTCTTTTTTGTAACACTTACAGAGCATTTTTTGCAATATTTCAAGCATTTTACTCTATATACATGGTAAAAACAATAAAATATAATGAATACAAAGTCAGGATGTGATAAGAGAAAATTACCTGACACAAAATTTAACCGAATCAAGTAAGTCCCCTGCTTCAATTGCGAAGAGCAATAAGCAGTGGGTGGGGACTCAGACAAGTGGCGAAGTGAGTTGGAAAGATTGCCCGACAATTGATTATCGATGCAGATACAAAAGCGGGAAGTATCCGGGATTATAAATCAGAAGGAGAGATATGGTTATGGCAAATACAATTATTATGAGTAAATATCAGGGACTTGGAAACGATTATCTGATTCTTGATCCGAAGAAAAATCAGGTACAGCTTCAGGGAAAGAAGATTGCACTTCTCTGCCAGAGAGGATTTGGGCTTGGCGCTGACGGTGTGCTTTATGGACCGGTAGAAATTGATGGGAAATTGGGTGTGCGTATTTTTAACGCAGACGGAAGTGAATCTGCCATCAGTGGAAACGGCGTGCGTATTTTTGCCAAATATCTGATGGACAATGGATATATTACTGAGAAAAAATTTGACATTGAAACTATGTCAGGCAAGATTCATGTGGAATGCCTGAACAGTCGGGCAACGGAATTTACAGTAAACATGGGAAAACCATCTTTTATCTCCAGCGATATCCCTGTTTCCGGTGAAGTTCGTGAAGTAATTAAGGAGAATTTCGTATTTCATGGAAAAGAATACAAGGCTACCTGCCTGACAGTTGGTAATCCACACTGCATTATTTTTACTGACAATGTAAGTGCAGAAGCTGTAAAGAATCTGGGACCTTATGTGGAAAATGCAGATGAATTTCCGGAGAGAATGAACCTGCAGATCTGCCGTCAGGTCGACAAGGGAAATCTGGAAATTGAAATCTGGGAAAGAGGATCCGGATATACAAAGGCTTCCGGAACAGGAAGCTGTGCGGCAGCAGCGGCAGCCTATAAGCTGGGACTGGTGGAATCCCGTATTAATGTAAATCAGCCGGGCGGAATGATACAGATCGATATGGAAGAGGACGGAACTATCTATATGACAGGAACAGTGGGATATATTGCAGATATAAGTGTTGCAGAGAGCTTCTTCTCATAAATTACACAGGTTTTATGTGTAATTCTTTGTTTGTAATTTGCTTAAAGATATGTTATTATTTTAAACGAATTATTTATCAGGACTGCTATAATCTATAGCAATTCAGTCGGTTATCCACAGGGAGTCCGACAGAGAATATTTATAATAAGAAAGTGGGTGAAGCTGTGGTTGAATTAGACCAGTTCAAGAGCATTCTTGCGACTTATACAGAACCATTAGTGGAAGTGAGGGATTCACTTTGACCTGGCTAACAAAGAGCAGAAGGTCGAAGAATTAGAGCGCGAAATGGAAGCGCCTGATTTCTGGGATGATGCAGAAGTTTCCCAGAAGAAAATGAAAGAATTAAAAGACATGAAAGATGATATGGAGACCTATCAGAATCTGGTTACACAGATGGAAGATATGGAAACCATGATCGAGATGGGATATGAGGAGAACGATCCTGCACTGATTCCTGAGATTCAGGAAATGCTGGATGAGTTTCAGAAGGATTTTGACAATATCCGTATCAAGACACTTCTTTCCGGAGAATATGACAGTGAGAATGCTATCATTAAGCTGAATGCAGGTGCAGGCGGAACAGAGGCCTGTGACTGGTGCGGTATGCTTTACCGTATGTACAGCCGTTGGGCAGATAAGAAAGGATTTACCCTGGAAGTGTTGGATTATCTGGACGGCGATGAGGCAGGTATCAAATCTGTTACTTTCCAGGTAAACGGAACAAATGCTTACGGTTATCTGAAATCAGAGAAGGGAGTTCACCGTCTGGTGCGTATTTCTCCTTTCAATGCAGCAGGTAAGCGACAGACATCTTTTGTATCCTGTGATGTTATGCCGGATATCAAGAAGGATCTGGATGTAGAGATCAATGACGATGAGATCCGTATTGATACTTATCGAAGCAGTGGTGCCGGCGGTCAGCATATCAACAAGACATCATCTGCCATCCGTATCACACATTATCCTACCGGAATCGTGGTACAGTGTCAGAATGAACGTTCTCAGCACATGAATAAAGATAAAGCCATGCAGATGCTGAAAGCCAAGCTGTATCTTCTCAAGCAGCAGGAGGCAGAGGAAAAACTCTCCGGTATCCGTGGTGAGGTGACAGATATCGGATGGGGAAATCAGATCCGTTCTTATGTTATGCAGCCATATACCATGGTAAAGGATCATCGTACAAACGAGGAGACCGGAAATGTGGATGCAGTACTTGACGGAGGAATTGATATTTTCATCAATGCATATCTGAAATGGATCGCACTGAAGAAATAAAAGAATAAAAAAGGCTGTCTGAAATCAGGACAGCCTTTTTCGTGTTGAGGCATAATGATTTTACACAATGATTCAGCAGAATATATTTCTTGCGTATTTTTGTGTGGTGTGATAATATATCCAGTGTGTAAAAACAAATGTCTTTAAAGAACGGACAGGTAAAGTGATATGCAGAAACCAGTAACAGAGAAAAAGAAATATTTTGTAGTGAGAGAACGTGCGGTTCCGGAAGTCCTGCTGAAGGTTGTGGAGGCAAAGAAGCTTCTGGACTCCGGCAAAGTGGACACTGTACAGGATGCAGCAGAGCGCACAGGAATCAGCAGAAGCTCTTTCTACAAATACAAAGATGATATTTTTCCATTTCATGAAGAGACAAGGGGAAAGACGATCACCTTTATTATCCAGATGGATGATGAACCGGGGCTTTTGTCGGTTGTCCTGCAGACGATTGCACGGTTTCATGGAAACATTCTCACCATTCATCAGAGTATTCCTATCAATGGGGTTGCCACACTTACTCTGAGTGTGGACATTCTTCCGGGCGAGGGGGATGCAGAAGCAATGGTAGAGACGATTGAACAGAATGAAGGAATTCATTATCTGAAAATATTAGGCAGGGAGTAAAAGAAAATGATCAATGTAGCAATTTTAGGATATGGCACAGTTGGAAGCGGTGTATTTGAAGTATTAAATGAAAATAAAGAGAGCATTTCCAGACGTGCCGGACAGGAACTTCATGTAAAATATGTTCTGGATCTTCGTGATTTTCCGGGACAGCCGGTAGAGAAGGTTCTGGTCCATGATTATGAACAGATCGTCAGTGATCCGGAAGTAGATATTGTAGTAGAGGTTATGGGCGGTGTGGAGCTGCTTATACTTTTGTAAAGAAGGCACTTCTGGCAGGAAAAAATGTCTGCACTTCCAATAAGGCTCTGGTTGCAAAGCATGGCCGCGAGCTGATGGATATTGCAAAGGAAAAGAGCATTAATTTCTTATTTGAAGCAAGCTGTGGCGGCGGAATCCCGATCATTCGTGTCATCAATTCTTCCCTTACAGGAGATGAGATTGACGAAGTAACAGGTATCCTGAACGGAACTACCAACTACATGCTTTATAAGATGAGCACAGAAGGCTGTGAATTTGACACTGTATTAAAGGAAGCACAGCAGAAGGGTTATGCAGAGGCAGATCCTACCGCCGACGTGGAAGGATACGATGCATGCCGTAAGATCGCAATCCTTTCCTCTCTTGCTTATGAGAGATATTTTGATTTTGAAGATATTTATACAGAGGGAATTACAAAGATCACACCTGAAGATATGGAGTATGCTGCGAAGCTTGGCAGAACCATCAAACTTCTTGGAACCAGCCGCAGACTGGCAGACGGAACCTGTTATGCAATGGTAGCACCGTTTATGCTCGGCCAGAACAGCCCTCTTTACAGTGTAAATGATGTGTTTAATGCAGTATTTGTACATGGAAATATGCTTGGAGATGCCATGTTCTATGGAAGCGGTGCAGGTAAACTGCCTACAGCAAGTGCTGTAGTTGGTGATATTGTGGATGCCGCAAAACATCTCCATGTTAATATTGTGACAAACTGGAATAGCACTCCGGCAGTACTGAAACCACTGGATGAAGTGACAGGAAAGTTTTTTGTGAGAATCAAAAAAGAAGCAGCAGAAGAAGCGAAGAAGGTATTTGGTGATGTTGAGATCATCAGCCTGGGACAGCTTCCGCAGGAATGTGCATTTATCACTGATGAAATGACACAGGGAGCATTTGAAGAGAAACTGGCTCAGATCGGAGATCAGGTACTTGCAAAGATTCGAGTTAAAGATTGATAAACTGACAGATTTCGTGTATCATATAGTGTGCCTGATAAGGTAGACACTGATACAATACTTCAGATAAATATTTGTACAGTGATTACTGTAAACAGAACAGGAAAGGGAAGATATGAGAATCTTCTCTTTCCTGTAAACTTATTATGGAGGAAGTAAAACAATGTTGATTGTCAAGAAATTTGGCGGTACATCGGTTGCAAATAAAGAACGTATCTTTAATGTTGCCAGCCGCTGTATAGAAGAGTACAGAAAAGGAAATGACGTGGTTGTCGTTCTGTCCGCAATGGGGAAATATACGGATGAACTGATCACCATGGCAAGGGATGTCAATGAGAAACCGCCGAAAAGAGAGATGGATATGCTCTTTACCATCGGAGAACAGATGTCTGTTGCACTGATGGCAATGGCGATGGATAAACTGGGAGTTCCTGCGGTTTCCCTGAATGCTTTTCAGGTTTCCATGCATACGACAAGCAGTCATGGAAATGCACGTTTAAAAAGAATTGATACAGAGCGTATCAGAAGAGAGCTGGACAGCAAAAAGATTGTAATAGTTACCGGCTTCCAGGGAGTTGACAAGTATGATGATTATACGACTCTTGGAAGAGGCGGTTCTGACACAACAGCGGTTGCTCTTGCGGCTGCTCTTCATGCAGATGCCTGTGAAATCTATACAGATGTAGATGGTGTTTACACAGCAGATCCGCGTAAGGTTCCGAAAGCAAGAAAGCTCAAAGAGATCACTTACGATGAAATGCTTGACCTTGCGACTCTCGGGGCAGGTGTGCTTCACAACCGTTCTGTGGAGATGGCGAAGAAATATGGCGTGCCGCTTGTGGTACGTTCAAGTTTAAACAACAGTGAAGGAACTGTGGTAAAGGAGGAAGTTACAGTGGAGAGAATGTTGATTAGCGGTGTTGCGCTGGATACAGATGCAGTGAGAATCGCGGTAATCGGATTAAAGGATGAGCCGGGTGTGGCTTTTAAATTATTTGATACCCTTGCGAAGAAGAATATTAATGTAGATGTTATCCTGCAGTCTATCGGACGTGCGGGCAGAAAGGATATTTCCTTCACAGTCGATGGAAATGATCTGGATGATGCAGTTGCAGTTCTGGATGCAAATCAGGCAAGACTTGGATTTGCAGAGCTTCATTCTGAGAGAAATATTGCGAAGCTTTCCATCGTAGGTGCAGGAATGATGAGTAATCCCGGAGTAGCAGCAAAGATGTTTGAGAGCCTCTATAATGAGGGCGTAAACATCAATATGATCTCTACATCCGAGATTCGTGTGACAGTTCTGATCAATGAAAAGGACGGAGTGCGCGCAATGAATGCAGTACATGATACCTTTGGTCTGGCAGACTGATTTAGGAGAAATACATGACATCGAGACGTGAATTAAAAAACTATGCGAAGCAGGCTATGTCAGGAAAATATGGGATACTGATCCTGGCGTTTGTTGCAGTTCAGGCACTGGCTCTGATCAGCAGCATGATATCCTCGGCTTTATTTCCGGGAGAGGAAACAATTGATATTGTGTTGTCGTATGCATTTACATTTATTATGACTTTGCTGATCAATGTGGTCGCGGCAGGTATGAATTATATGTATCTGAATATTGCCAGAGGGAAAGTATATTCATTAAATGACCTGTTTTATTTTTACAGACATCATCCGGACAGAGTGATCGTTGCCGGATTTTTTATGGCAGTACTGAATCTGCTTACCATGCTGCCCTATACGATTTACAGTAATGCGAATCTTCCGGGTGAAGATGCTTCCGTGGAGGTGCTGATCACCTGGCTGTATACAGGGGTTGTTCTGATGATCGTAGGAATGATTGTTTATCAGATTCTGGTCATTCCTCTGGAGATGACTTATTATATTCTGGCAGATAAGCCGGAATTGAAAAGTACAGAGGCTATGAAAGAGAGTCTGGAGATGATGCATGGAAACTTCGGAAGATATCTTATGCTGAAGATAAGCTTTATCCCATTGATGTTTCTTTCTGTTTTTACGTTCTATATTGCACTTTTGTGGGTATTTCCATATATGGCCATGACAGAAGTAATGTTCTATCGTGATCTGACAGGGGAGCTTAAAGTGCAGAAAGAGGAAGAAGAACGTGTGGCACGAGACTATGTGAATCCTATGTTTGACAGCTATTCACAGAGTGAACAGCCACAGGAAGATCAGACGCATCCGCAGCAGTTCTGGAGTGTGACAGGTGATTCATCAGTGGCTTCGGATGAGAACAAAGAAGTGCAGAATAATGCAGCAAGTGAGAATACCCAGGATAGTTTGTATGGTTCTGTGGAAAATAATAGAACGACACAGGATAACCCATATGATTCTTCAGAGAGTAAAGAAGTACAGGACAGCCTGCAGAGTCAGACAATTCCGGAAGAGGAAGAAGATAACGAACCAAAACCATGGGATGAATACTTCAATAGCTTGAAATAAAATCATAATATGAAAGACCTTTAACTGACACAATGTAAAAATGTTGATAAAGGTCTTTTTTATTTTTATTAATTTGGTTTTACTGAATTTTCTCATTTATAATGGTGGAAAAAGCTTATACGTAAATGGTATAATAGGAATAATTGCTGGTAGCATAAATATATTTGAGGAAGGTTTTTACAATTATGAACACAAATGAAATCAGTGGAAAACGTCAGATGGAGTTTCTGGCGGAGTTTGATTATATCAGAGAGGCAGGAACTGTAGGAGAGGAAAAAGCAGCAACGATTATTCAGGAAACATTGAATAGTTTTGGTGTGGAGAACCATCTGGAAGAGTTTTGTTTTGAAACTTTTCAGGTAAAAAAGGCGAAGCTTACGATAACGGAACCATATGCAAAAGAATACATCGTAACCGGATATGGAAGATGTGCCAATACAGATGAGAATGGACGGAATGAATCTTTTTTGTATGTGGAGAATGCTGATGAGATCAGCCTCGCAAATGCCAGAGGAAAAATTGTTATGGTAAATGACCCGGTAAGAAAGGAACTGTACCAGAAACTGGTGAAAGCAGGTGTAGCCGGTTTTATCAGTATTGCCGGTTCCCCATTGGACGAGGGCGTAGATTTGACACCGCGTGCATACAGCTTACCGAAGAATCTGCCAGGTGAAGAGAAAAAAGCAGCCGGGATAGAAGCGGCAAATTACGATAACAGAATTCCGGGTGTAAGCATTCATTATAAAGATGCTGTCGAACTAGTGACAAGAGGGGCAGCTAAGGCTTGCCTGTTCGTAGAACAGGAGACAGTGACACGTACATCCCGAAATGTAGTGGCACGAATCAAAGGAACAGATAAAGCAGAGGAGATCCTGACTCTTACTGCACACTATGATTCCGTACCGGAGGGACCTGGTGCTTACGATAATATGTCCGGTGCCGCGATCATCATGGAACTTTGCAGATATTTCAAAGAACACAGACCACGCAGAACAATGGAATTCGTATGGTTTGGTGCAGAAGAGAAAGGTCTGCTTGGAAGTCAGAACTATATTAAAGAACATGAAACAGAACTTCCGGCTCATCGTTTCAATATGAATGTAGACCTCGCAGGACAGCTTGTGGGCGGAACGGTTGTAGGAGTGACAGGTGATGCGTCAATCTGCAATATGATTACATATATGGCTCATGAGACAGGAATCGGCATGTCTACAAAGAATCAGATCTGGGGAAGCGATTCTAACACCTTTGCATGGAAAGGTATTCCGGCTATGACATTAAACAGGGATGGATTTGGCATGCATACACGTCATGATACCATTGCACTGCTGTCGGACTGGTCGTTGGAGAGAAGCGCGATTTTACTGGGGCATATCGCGGACAGACTGGGAAACATCGAAATTTTTCCGTTTGAACGGAAAGTGCCGGAAGAGTTTATCAGACAGCTGGATGAATATTTTGGCTAATGTTATTCCGGCAGTATGTATCATATTGGCAGAATCAATCCCACACTTGACAAATGAACGCCAGATTGATACCCTATCACAAGAGCGTTTTTTATGCTATAGAAGAAAAACAATGTGGATGCAAGGGTCGATTACACGTATCTGCATTCTGAAAAGCAACAAGAGGAGATAAAAAATTAATGGATATTATTCAGGTAATCACACAGGAATTGAAGGTGGAGAAATGGCAGGTAGAAGCCGCAGTCAAATTAATTGACGAAGGCAACACCATCCCATTCATTTCCCGATACAGAAAAGAAGCAACAGGTTCCCTTAATGATGAGCAGCTTCGTGCACTCTTTGAGAGACTGACGTATCTGAGAAATCTGGAAGATAAGAAGAATCAGGTATTAAAGAGCATCGAAGACCAGGGCAAGCTGACTGAGGAACTGAAGAAACAGATTCTGGATGCCCAGACACTGGTTGTAGTAGAGGACTTATACAGACCATATCGCCCGAAACGCCGTACCCGTGCGACAATTGCCAAAGAGAAAGGGCTGGAACCACTGGCAGATATCATTCTTCTGCAGATGACAGACAAGCCGGTAGAAGAGGAAGCCAAGGCATACGTCTCCGAAGAAAAGGGTGTTAAGAATGTTGCAGAAGCATTGAATGGAGCTAAAGATATTATTGCAGAGCGTATTTCCGATGAAGCAGACTATCGTATCTACATCCGTAACCTGACAACAAAGAACGGAAGTATTTCTTCCACAGCAAAGAATGCGGAAACTCAGTCCGTATATGAAATGTATTATGAATTTGAGGAGCCGGTCAGGAAACTGGCAGGACACCGTATTCTTGCGTTAAACCGTGGTGAGAAAGAGAAATTTATCACTGTTAAAGTAAATGCACCGGAGGAAGACATCCTTCGTTATTTGAATAAGAGAGTGATCAAAAAAGACAACCCGAATACAACTCCGATTCTGAAAGCAGTTGTAGAAGACAGTTACAAACGTCTGATCGGACCGGCTATCGAGCGAGAAATCCGCAGTGATCTTACTGATAAGGCAGAAGACGGCGCGATCCATGTATTCGGCAAGAATCTGGAACAGCTTCTGATGCAGCCTCCAATCGCAGGCAAAGTCGTACTTGGATGGGACCTGCGTTCCGTACAGGCTGTAAGCTGGCAGTTGTAGATGCAACAGGTAAAGTTCTGGATACAACAGTTGTTTATCCCACAGCTCCGACTACTGAGAAAAAGATCCGTGCTGCCAAGGATACAGTGGAAGGTATGATCGAAAAATACGGTGTATCCCTTATTTCAGTAGGAAACGGTACAGCATGTCGTGAATCCGAGCAGGTGATCGTAGATATGCTCAAAGAAATCCCGGAAAAAACGGTGCAGTATGTTATCACAAATGAGGCAGGAGCATCTGTGTATTCTGCAAGCAAACTGGCTACAGAGGAATTCCCGAACTTTGATGTAGGACAGAGAAGTGCGGCTTCCATTGCAAGACGTGTACAGGATCCGCTTGCAGAACTGGTTAAGATTGATCCGAAATCTATCGGTGTGGGTCAGTATCAGCATGATATGAACCAGAAGAAACTGGATGAAGCATTAAGCGGCGTTGTAGAAGACAGCGTAAATAAAGTTGGTGTAGATTTAAATACAGCATCTGCATCTCTGCTTGAGTATATTTCCGGTATCAGCAAAGCAATTGCCAAAAATATCGTAGCTTACAGAGAAGAGAACGGTCAGTTTACAGACAGAAAAGAACTTCTCAAAGTAGCGAAATTAGGACCGAAGGCATTTGAACAGTGTGCAGGTTTCATGCGTATTTCAGGTGGAAAGAATCCTCTGGATGCAACAAGTGTACATCCTGAGAGCTATGAAGCAGCATCTGCACTTCTTTCAAAACTTGGATATAAGCCAAATGATGTTGTGGCAGGAAATCTCCTTGGACTTTCCCTGCAGGTAAAAGACTATAAGAAGATGGCAGCAGAACTGGGAATCGGTGAGATCACACTTCGTGATATTGTGAAGGAACTGGAGAAACCGGCAAGAGATCCTCGTGATGACATGCCGAAACCGATCCTTCGTTCAGACGTTCTTGAAATGAAAGATCTGAAAGAAGGAATGGTGCTGAAGGGAACTGTCCGTAATGTTATTGATTTCGGTGCATTTGTAGATATCGGTGTACATCAGGACGGTCTGGTGCACATTTCCGAGATGACAGAGAGATTTATCAAACATCCTCTGGAAGCGGTGAGTGTAGGGGATATCGTAGATGTAAGAGTAATCGGAGTTGATATGAAGAAAAAACGTATCAGCTTATCCATGAAAGGATTAAATAAATAACATCAATAAAACAGGGATTACCACTGCAGACCGGATATCTGCAGGAGTGATCCCTGTTTTTGGGGGTACTGCTGTCTGCAGTAACAGTTATTCTGTTTCCCGGTGTGATGTGAGGTGTTCTTCAAGGCTGCGTGCTGCAATGCTCTGTGGCCTTTTTACATTGCGGATCAGACAGATCTTTCTTTCAGGAAGAGGCTCTTCAATGGGAATCTGGACGATTTTCCCCTGAGCAATATGTTCAGCAGCAAGCTCTTCAGGGAAGAATCCGATTCCCAGGTTGTGCTGCACCATAGGGAAAATCTGGTCAGTAGTTGCCACTTCCATATCAGGTGAGAAGGGAAGGTTATGGCGCATAAAATACTGTGTATATAATTCTCTTGTACTGCTTCCGGGAGCAATCCCGATCAGAGGGATATCCTGCAGATCCTGAAGACAGTGTTTGTTGGAAGCTGTTTCCGCATATTCCTCTCCACCTATAAGGATCTCGCGGAAAGAATAGAGGGGAATTCTCTGAAGTGGTTTTTTCAGAGCGACAGGTGTGGTAACTACTGCAAAGTCTACCAGACCGTTTTCCAGTGCCTGAACTGCCTGTGGTGTGGAATGATTAGAAATCCTCAGCTTCACATGTGGATAACGGTGATGAAAGACTTCCAGTTCGTTCAGCAGGAATAAACGCAGTGCGATTTCACTGGCACCAATATTTACAAGTCCGCTTTCCAGACCTTTATCTTTGAGAAGTTCATTTTCTCCTGATACAAGCTGTTCTATTGCAATTGATACATGTTCAAAAAGTCTTTCTCCTTCAATGGTCAGCTGTACTCCGCGATTGGAACGGATAAAAAGTTTACATCCCAGCTCATTCTCCAGAATATTCATACACCGGGTAATGTTAGGCTGATTGTTTCCCATAACGTCGGCTGCTTTGGAAAAAACTCTTATACTGGGCAACATAAGTAAAAAATACGATAATAATCAAGAATCATGATACAGTCGGCTCCTTATGCTATATAAAAATAGAATATCTGATATAGAAAAATAACGTTTGTATATCAATGTGTGAATCAGTATAATACGACTGGGTCAAAAAATCAATATAAAAGTCCTGACAATAGGACGGAGACCAAAAGGAAAGGGAGATTACCGAATATGACAACAGCGAATAAGACAATTAAGATTAATGACGTGGAGGCAGCAAAGAAACTGGTCAGTGCGGCAGTCAGATGTCCATTTGATATTGATATTGTATTTAAAGGAAAAATTTTTATTGATGCCAAATCTATTCTCGGAGTATTAAGTCTTGGCGTGGAAGAACCTCTGGAACTTAAATATGATGGCTATGATGAAGATTTTGAATCAGTGATCGCAGGTCTGGCATGTTAAGATTAAAGAAAGGAATTCACAGGTGCAGATGACATCTACAAATCTTCTATATATTTATGTGATTATCATTAATGTAGTCACATTTTTTATCTATGGCTTGGATAAAAGCAGGGCAAAAGCCGGACAGTGGCGCATATCGGAAGCGCAGCTGATATTTCTGGCGGTGATCGGAGGGTCGGTGGGAGCTCTGGCCGGTATGAAGGTATTTCATCATAAAACAAGAAAGCCGAAATTTAAGACAGGAGTTCCGGCGATACTGATTATTCAACTAATTATTTATTTTCTGTTTTTGTGAAATGAGGGGATTATTCTGCGCTTATAGCAATCCTTATAAATAATGCATATTGATTTTAGCTCATCAGAGCGTGAAATCCTGTGTCAGTAAAGCGGATATATTGTCCGCTTTCTTTTTTGTCCGGATTATGACATTGCTATAGGCGGATAAAATTGATTGTTACAGAGAATGAGGTATGTTATGCTACTCTTATATGAGAATTGCGGAATCTGCAAAGCAGCGGAGTAATTCGTAGATATCAAGTCAGGGGAAAGACATCTTTTAACCCTGATATTATATGAAAAGCTGCCTGTTAAATGAAAGAAGGGCAGAAAAATAATACATGACAAAATATAAGAGAGCAGGTGAAAAATATTGGAACAGGAAATTCAGGAGGCAAAAAGTTTATATTACGGCTATAAGCAGTATTTTTCAGACTATCTTCCGGCTTTGACGAAACTGGGGCTGAAAGTAGTAATGGCATTGCTGGTATTTGTGGGCGGGCGCAAAGTGATCCAGTGGTTTGTTTCTTTCATAAAGAGTCCATGGAGCGTGCGTCTGTAGACAAAGGTGTGATCCAGTTTACAGGGTCGCTGTTGAGAATTGTACTTTACATTTTGCTGGTATTTAGCATTGCCACTCATTTTGGTGTAAAGGAATCCTCTATTGCAGCACTGCTTGGTACTGCCGGTGTAACGGTAGGTCTTGCATTGCAGGGCGGCCTTGCAAATATCGCAGGCGGGATCATGCTTCTGATCTTCAAACCATTTCAGGTGGGGGATTATATCATTATCGCACAGCAGAATGGGTGCGAAGGAACTGTATACAAAATAGAAATCTGTTATACAACTCTGATTTCCATAGATAACAAACACATTGTAATCCCAAATGGAACGCTGTCCGGCAGCATTATTACAAATGTAACTGCCAGAGATCTTCGTAAGCTGGAGATCAAAGTAGGAATTTCTTATGATTCAGACATTAAGAAAGCAAAAGCAATCCTGGAAGAAATCCTTCATAATGATGAAGATACGAAAGACGACCAGGGAATGGTGGTGTTTGTAGATGAGCTTGGAGAGAGCGCAGTGGTCATGGGCCTGCGTGTGTGGGTGGCTACGGAGAAATACTGGCCTGCCAGGTGGCGGCTTAATGAACTGATCAAAGAAGCATTTGATGCAAACGGAATTGAAATCCCGTACAATCAGTTACAGGTTCATGTGAAGAAACAGATATGATAACAACATAAGTCCTCTGAACCAACTATAAGGTTTAGAGGACTTATTGTTTGTACAGATTATAGCCAAATAATACCAAACAAGAATAAATAATCCTTGATTGATGGTGATTTATACCAATTTCACTGTCAGATATTGGTATAATACCACCAAAATAATATAAAATACGACAAAATAATTGACAATAGGACAACAGATTGCTATACTGGAGTCAAGTTAAACAACTAAGTGTTTTATGAAGATGCAAAGGCGCATGTAAGTAAATGGATTGCTGCACGATTTTTATACATTGCAAAGACGCAAAAATATAAAAACACTTTTTTGTACCCAAAATTAACTTCGTGATTGTAACTAAGTAACAATGTACAGAAAGAAAAGGAGAGAAAACTATGAAAATGTACAAAAAAGTTATGGCAGCAGCTCTTGCAGGAGTAATGACAGTTTCCATGTCCGCTACAGCATTTGCAGCAGATGATGACGCTATATTCTCAAAGCCACAAATGAAGATTCCAAATCATCCGACAATGATCTGGTGATCGCAATCGAAGGAAGCGTAAGCTCCATGGATCCGGCAAACATTCCGGATACAAACGCAATCTCTGCTACACGTGGTGTATACGAGACACTGGTTTCTTTTGATGAGAACCAGGAATTAACAGGCAAACTTGCTGAAGCATGGGAAGTTTCCGATGACTCTCTTACTTATACTTTCAAACTTCGTCAGGGCGTTAAATTCCAGGACGGAACAGACTTCAATGCAGCAGCAGTTAAAGCAAACTACGATCGTGTAGTTAACAAAGACAACAACCTTCGTCAGAGAAGAACATTTATCGTAACTAACGAAGACGGATCTGAAACACCTCGTGTAGACAGCATTGAAACACCGGATGATTACACACTGGTTATCAAACTGACACAGGCATGGGCACCATTTATCAACCGTCTGACACAGTTCTGTATCATCAGCCTGCAGCTCTTGAAGAGTATGGCAATGATATCATGAACCATCCATGCGGAACCGGCCCATATGTATGTACAGAATGGGAAGAAGGCGACCACACAAGCTTCGAGCGCAATGATGATTACTGGGGAGACAAACCGGGCGTTGACACTGTAACAATCAAAGAAGTTCCGGAAGCAGGTGCACGTACAGCTATGCTTCAGACAGGTGAGGCAGATTTCATCTATCCTACACCATCTGACCAGATTGAAGCAATCAAAGGAACAGACGATGTAAACATCCTTACAACAGACTCCAACATCATGAGATATGTAACTCTGAACATGGATCTGGAACAGCTTTCTGATGTAAAAGTACGTCAGGCTATGAACTATGCGATCGACAAAGATGCATACATCCAGTTAATGTATTCCGGATACGGAAAACCGGCTACATCTGTAGTTCCATCTATCATCGGTGGATATGAAGAACAGGAAGCTTACACATATGATGTAGACAAAGCAAAAGAACTTATGAAAGAAGCCGGATACGAAGACGGATTCAAACTTACTCTGTGGGGCGATAACACAACACAGGAAATCAAAGGTATGACATTTATTTCCCAGCAGCTTGCTCAGATCGGTATCGAAGTTGACGTTCAGCCAATGGAGCCTGCAACTGTAAGTGACAAGATTTATGTTGACAAAGAAGATGCTGAGATCAATATGTGGTATGTAAACTGGTCTGCATCTGACTTCACAATGGATGGTTCTTTACGTTCCCTGCTTTACAGCACAATGTGCCCTCCGACAAGTGCAAACACAGCATACTTCAATGACGCTGATTTTGATAAAGATATGGACGAAGGTCTTGCAACAGCTAACGAGGAAGAGCAGGCTAAATACTATGGCGATGCTCAGAAGATTGCATGGGAAGCATGCCCATGGTTATTCCTTGGCAATGACAGATCATCTATTCTACAAAATCTTATCTGTCTGGCGTATATGTATCTCCGGACGGAGCATTTAACTTCGCAAATGCAACTTTAGCACAGTAAGTAATGGGGTTGAGAACAGGCTGCGAAGAACATAAATCTGGCTGCCTGATCTGAAATTGCAGCAATTCCATAAAATACTGCCGATACGGCAGTATGAATACAGGACAAAGATGTTCGAACCGGAGAACTGCCATAAGATTTACTATGGCAGTTCTCTGACTATAAAGCATCAAATATAAACAACAGGTAAGAAAATAATAAGGAGGAAAAATATGGGACGTTATTTAGGTAAACGTTTGGCAAGTACGATCCCGCTGCTTCTGGTTATCTCATTTGTAGTATTTATGTTTATCCATATGATTCCCGGTGATCCGGCAAGACTGGTAGCCGGTCAGGATGCAACAAAGGAAGATGTGGCAGTTGTACGTGAACAGCTGGGACTGGATGAGCCATTACTTGTACAGTATGGTAAATATATGAAAGGTCTTTTTACAGGAGATCTGGGAAGCTCTATCAAAAACGGTAAAACCGTAGTAGAGACAATCGCACCAAGACTGAAACCAACTATCATGCTGACATTCTCATCCATGATATGGGCTGCAATCATCGGTATTGCAATCGGTATCATCGCTGCCGTATTTCATGGCAGAATTCTTGATTATGTAGGTATGATCATAGCAATCGCAGGTATATCTGTTCCAAGCTTCTGGTTAGGTCTGGAATTAATCCAGCTTTTCTCAGTAAGCCTGGGATGGCTTCCAACCAGTGGACTGGAAACCTGGAAGAGCTATATTCTTCCATCACTTACAATGGGAGCAGGAATCATGGCCGTACTTGCCAGATTCTCCAGATCTTCCATGCTTGAGACTATGCGTGAGGACTATGTGCGTACTGCACGTGCCAAAGGTCTTTCTGAATCACTGGTTGTTATGCGCCATGCATTTAAGAACTCTCTGATCGAGATCGTAACAGTAGCCGGACTTCAGATTGGTGGTCTCCTTTCCGGATCTGTTATGGCAGAGACGGTATTCTCCATACCCGGACTTGGACGTCTTCTGGTAGACTCCATCCAGATGAGAGATTACAAAGTTGTTCAGGCATTACTTCTGTTCTTTGCTACAGAATATATCCTGATCAACCTGATCGTAGATGTTCTTTATGGCGTGATTAACCCAAGAGTACGTTATGAATAGAGGAGGAGAGAAGATGGCAGATAAGAACACAACATCAAACATTAACCTTGCTGCTGCCGAAGAACTCCCTAAGGCACAGAGCAAGTTCAAAGAATTTGTCAAGAAATTCATGAAGAGAAAAACAGCAGTGATTTCTCTGGCATTTATAGTATTTATTATCTTAATGGCAATCATCGGACCGTATGTAGTTCCGTATGATCCGCAGGCACCGGATTACACAGCTATGATGCAGGGGCCAAGCGCAGCCCACATCTGGGGAACCAATGAATACGGACAGGATGTTTTCTCACGTCTGATGGTTGGTACCAGACTTTCTCTTACATGTGCGCTGACAGCGACGATCATTGGTACGGCTATCGGTGTTGTTCTCGGACTGATCGCAGGTTTCTACGGCGGAATTATCGATTCCCTGATTATGAGATGCTGTGATGTACTTTTCGCTTTCCCTGATATCCTGCTGGCTATCGCAGTTGTTGCCATCATCGGACAGGGTATGGTAAACGTTATGATCGCAGTTGCGGTATTTACAGTGCCGTCCTTCGCACGAATCATACGAAGCGCGACGATTTCCGTAAAGCAGGCTCCTTATGTAGAGGTTGCCCGTTCCCTGGGATGTTCAAACACAAGAATCCTGTTTGTACATATTTTCCCTGGTACGATCCAGTCTATGATCGTTAACTTTACCATGCGTGTAGGTACTGCAATCCTTGCTGCATCATCCTTAAGCTTCCTGGGATTCGGTGCAAACGTTACAGAGCCTGACTGGGGTTCCATGCTTTCCACAGGACGTAACTATCTGAATACAGCTCCTCACATGGTACTGTTCCCTGGTATTCTGATCTTCCTTACAGTTCTGGCATTCAACCTGCTGGGCGACGGTCTCAGAGATACCCTGGATCCAAAGATGAACTAGGAGGAAGAAACCATGGCAGAAAAATTATTAGAAGTAAAAAACCTCCGTACGGAGTTTAAAAGAGATAAAACATGGGTGACAGCAGTTAATAATGTAAGTTTCTCCATTCAGCCAGGTGAGATTCTTGGTCTGGTAGGAGAGTCCGGATGCGGTAAATCCGTAACCTCCCTTTCCATTATGAAACTTCTGGCACGTAACAGTAAGATTTCCAACGGTGAGATCCTGCTTAATGGCAAGGATCTTCTCAAAGAAGATAAAAAAGGCATGAGAAAGATCAGAGGACGTGAAGTTGCCATGATCTTCCAGGAGCCGATGAACTCTCTGAACCCATGTATGAGAATTGAGAAACAGCTGACAGAAGCAATCCTGCTCCATAACAATTTCTTCAAAAGAAGAAGCGCACAACAGAGCATTCGAAGTACTGAAATCAGTAGGTATCCCTGAACCGGATATGACATTAAAGAGTTATCCGCACCAGCTTTCAGGCGGTATGTGCCAGCGTGTTATGATTGCTATGGCAATGTCCTGTGAGCCGGAGCTTCTTATTGCGGACGAGCCGACTACAGCCCTTGACGTTACCATTCAGGCACAGATCCTGGAGCTGATGGAGGACATCAGGGCAAAGAAGAATACAGGTATTCTGATGATCACACATGACCTTGGTGTTGTTGCTGAAATGTGTTCCAGAGTTGTTGTTATGTATGCCGGCCGAATTGTAGAAGAAGCGCCTGTGCAGGAACTTTTTGCAGATCCGAAACATCCATATACACAGGGGCTGATTGGTTCTGTACCGAAACTTGGAAGTGGTGTGGAATCTCTTCCGTCCATTCCGGGAAGCGTACCGGATCTGTCCGTAATGCCGAAAGGATGTAAGTTTGCACCGAGATGTAAATATGCAATGGATATCTGTCATCAGCAGGAGCCGGAGCTTGCAGATATCAACGAAGCAGGCACCAGAAAATGCATATGCCATCTGCTCAACAAAACCGGAAAGGAGGCGTAACCTGTGAGCGAGCCGTTATTATCAGTAAAGAATATGAAGAAAACATTCCAGGCAAACGGAGGAATGTTCAGCAAGAAGAAATTTGTCCATGCGGTAAATGATGTATCTTTTGATATTTATCCGGGTGAAACTTTTTCGCTGGTAGGCGAGTCCGGCTGTGGTAAATCTACGACAGGTAAGCTGATCGATCATCTGATCACACCTGACTCCGGCGAAATCTGGTTTGAGGGAAAAGAAATCTCCAAACTTTCAGAGAAAGAAATGCGCCCGTTACGTTCAGATATCCAGATGGTTTTCCAGGATCCATACGGTTCCCTGAATCCGAGAATGAAAGTTCAGGATCTCATTGGTGAGCCACTTCTGATTCACACAAATATGAGTGCAGGAGAGCGCCTTAAGAAAGTGCACGAACTTCTCGGCACTGTAGGATTAAGCCCGTCTCATGGAGAGCGTTACCCGCATGAATTTTCCGGTGGTCAGCGTCAGCGTATCGGAATTGCCAGAGCACTGACTGTACAGCCAAAGCTTATCATCGCAGATGAGCCGGTATCTGCCCTTGATGTTTCTATTCAGGCGCAGGTATTAAATCTTCTGCAGCAGTTACAGAAAGACTTTAATCTTACCTATCTGTTCATTTCCCATGACCTGAGCGTTGTTGAAATGATTTCAGACAGAATCGGTGTCATGTATCTTGGCACGATCGTAGAGACAGCACCGAAGAAAGAACTTTATGCAAACCCGAGACATCCATATACAAGAGCACTTCTCTCCGCAGTTCCGATCCCGGATCCGGAAGTGAAGAAAGAGCGTATTACTCTGAAAGGTGATCTTCCAAGTCCGAGTAATCCGCCAAGTGGATGCCTGTTCCATACACGCTGCCCACATTGTACAGAAAAATGTAAGACACAGGTGCCGACACCTGTTGAAATTGCACCGGGTCATATTGTAAAATGTCATTATCCGGAACTTACAGAATAGGAATTCCGAAATAACAATATTACACCTGAAGATGAAAAGTGAAGAAAACAGGATTCACTGAGAGATACAGGTCATCATGAATGGATGAGGAAAGAGGGGCTATGTTTACTGAGGAAAGACAAAGCGCAATAGAGAAATGCCTTCGTGAAAACGGAAAAGTCAAGGTTAAGGAATTGAGTGAAATCTTTCAGGTCACAGAAGACTGTATCCGAAAAGATCTTAAGATTCTTGAAAACGCCGGTAAGTTAAAGAGAACCTACGGCGGTGCAATCCTTTCACAGGATTATCCGCTGAAAAGAGACGTAGTAGACAGACGCCAGTTTAACCTTGACAAAAAGAGAACAATTGCAGCCAAAGCATTTAAACTGATTAAGGATAACGAAACGATTTTCCTTGATATTTCTACCACAAATATCGAACTGGCAAAGCTTCTTGCCACGTCAAATATGCGTGTGGTAGTGGTGAGCAATATGATAGATATCCTGCAGATCCTTGCCACAAATCCGTCTATTACTGCAATCGGTACAGGGGGAACAATGTACCAGACAGTAAACGGATTTATGGGAGCTGCAACGATAGAAGTGATTAAGCAGTATAGCTTTGACCGTGCATTTATAGGAAGCTGCGGTGTGGATATGACTGATTGTGCAATTACTACATTGGGGGTAGAGGACGGATTGACAAAGAAAGCAGCCGTGTACAGCAGCAGACATAAATATGTTGTTATGGAAAGGGATAAATTCTATTTCAACGATTCCTATAAATATGCATACTTTGACGATATCAGCGGAATTGTTACGGATGAATTTCCAGATGATACGATCGTGAGTACACTGGAGAGAGCAGGGGTGAAATTGTTCTGATACAGGTAAGTCTTCGGGGACTTATCTGATCTGGTTAAATCAGTCAGCAGAATGGATGATCTGTCTGGCTTAAATGAAAAAGATGGAGGCAAGTACGTGAAAGAATATATTTTGGAAGCCTGTGTAGATTCTGTAGAATCTGCTATGGCAGCGGTTGAGGGAGGCGCAGACAGGCTGGAACTCTGCGGCAACCTGATCATCGGCGGAACCACTCCGGGACCGTGGCTTTTTGATGAGATAAGAAAGCGTTCGGATATCAGGATTCATGCCTGATCCGTCCGCGTTTTGGAGATTTCTGCTATACAGATGCAGAATTTTCCATGATAAAGCATGCAGTAGAAGATTTCAGGAAAATGGGTGCTGAAGGTGTTGTATTTGGGGTGCTGAAACCGGATGGCACATTAAACATGGAACAGATGAAAGAACTGATGGAGGCGGCAGGGGATATGTCGGTGACCCTTCACAGAGCTTTTGATGTATGCGTGGATCCAATAGAAACAATGGAACAGGCAATCTCACTGGGAATCAATACGATCCTTACTTCAGGCCAGCGCAATGTATGTCTGCAGGGGGCAGATCTTTTGCGGGAACTTGAGGAAAAGAGTCGTGGACGTATCACAATCCAGGCAGGAAGCGGTGTCGGCGCATCGGTGATCCGACAGCTTTATCCTCTGACAGGAATAAAAGCATATCACATGACTGGTAAGAGAGTAATCGACAGTGAGATGCAGTTCAGAAAAGACGGAGTGAATATGGGACTCCCTATGCTTAGTGAATATGAGATATGGCGTACGGATGTAGATAATATCCGCGCTGCAAAGAAAGTTCTGGAGGAATTATAATGGCAGAACCGAAGATTTTTTTGAAAGAGAACAGGGATCGAATTGAAAAGAGCTACCTGGAGCAGGCGAAGAGCCTGCCCCGGGTTTTTGCGGCTATAGATGAAAAAATGCAGGAATGTACAGAGGAAGTGGCGCTTGCATGTAAATATTTATACGCATTTATGCCATACAGCGATATAGGAAATTATCCATTTGAAGTATTCCTGGATTATGCTGAAAACGGTGTGCAGCTTTGGAAAGAGAATCCGCAGGTGACGGCTCTCCCGGAAGAGATTTTCCTGAATTATGTGCTGTTCCACAGAGTAAATGAAGAAGAAATTGCTCCTTGCAGAACTTTCTTCCGCACAGAGATTGGAACCAGAACGCAGGGAATGAATTTTAAAGAGGCAGCCCTGGAAGTGAACTACTGGTGCGCCGAAGAAGCAACCTATCACTGTACAGATGACCGTACTTTATCTGCGGTTTCCGTATATCGGAGAGGTAATGGAAGATGTGGTGAGGAGTCTGTATTTACAGTGAATGCCCTGCGAAGTGTGGGCGTTCCGGCGCGCCAGGTGTATGCGCCGAAATGGTCTCATTGTGATGACAATCATGCATGGGTAGAAATCTGGTGTGACGGTGAATGGTATTTCCTTGGAGCATGTGAGCCGGAAGAAATCCTGAATAAAGGATGGTTTACGAATGCTTCTTCCAGAGCGATGATGATTCACTCCCGTGTATTTGACACAAAAATTCCGAACGGAGAAGTGATCGGCAAAGACGGCATGGTTACTATGCTGAATGAATTGAAGAGATATGCTGTTACAAAGGAGATTACAGTATCCGTAAAGGATGAACAGGGAGCTCCGGCTGAGGGCGCAGAGGTTTCTTTTGAAGTACTGAATTACTCTGAATATGCACCAATCGCAGAGAAGAAAACAGACAGTAAGGGAACTGCCAGACTGACAACAGGACTTGGAAGTCTGCATATTTCCGCAAGAATGTGTTCTGACGGCGAGTGGTTCTATGCGGAAACAGTTATGAATACTGAGAAAGAAGATAACTGTGAACTTTGTCCGGTACCGCAGGATAAAAGAAATGACGGCGAATCAGAAAAGTGGACAGCAGCAGATATATTTGCTCCTCATGATGCACCTGTAAACACAGACATGCCGACTCCGGAACAGAAGGCGAAGGGAAATAAGCGTCTGGCAGCAGCCAATGCACACAGAGAGCAGAAAGTAAGAAACTGGTCAAATCCGGAATGTGAACGTTTCCTGGAAAAAAAGGTAAACAGGATAGAAGAAGCCATTGCTGCTTCATACAGAGAAGATCTCCTGAGGGTTCTCACAGAGAAAGACAGAACTGACTGTATCAGTGACGTTCTGGAGGAACACCTGGAGCTGGCAATTCCATATCATGGTATGATGAAAAAGGATACCTTTGTATCTTATGTGTTAAATCCAAGAGTAGATGATGAAGTTCTTCAGAAATACAGAAGAGAGATTAAGAAGCATTTTTCCAGAGATGAGAAACAGGAGCTGAGAGATGATCCTTCCAGAATCTGGAATCTGATCGAGAAGGCAATTGTTTCCAGACCGGAGAAAGAGCGTTCCAGTGTGATCACAACACCGGCAGGATGCATAAGGACCTGTACAGGAAGCTTCCTGTCAAAGAAAATCCTGTTTGTTGCAATAGCGAGAACCTTTGGAGTAGCGGCAAGACTGAATCCACATGATCGTTCTATGGAATATATGGAAAACGGAAGATTCGTTCCTGTGCTTGCAAGAACAGAGAAGAACTGTACTCTGATCCTGAAAGCAGGAGAGACTGTACAGTGGAAATATTTCCAGAACTGGAGTATTGCAAAACTGGAGAATGGAAGATATACATCACTGAAACTTGGAGCAGAGAATTTCGAAGATCAGATCCTGAATCTGCCGTTGGAATCCGGAAACTACAGGATCCTTACTTCAAACAGACTTCCAAATGGAAATATGTTTGCAAATGAATATCATTTTGAAATTCAGCCCGGAGAGACAAAGGAGATCGAGCTGGTACTCAGGGAAGCAGATCTGGAGGATATGCTGGAGAATATTTCCATGCCGGAATTTATGCTGAAAACTGAGGATGGTACAGAGGTGAAAGCATCTGACCTTACAGCAGACGGAAAACATATCCTGATGTTTCTGGAAGAAGAAAAAGAGCCTACTGAGCATATCTTAAATGAAATGATGGAGCAGGAAGGGGCTTTCGCAGGATATGCAGAGCAGATTATTTTTGTAGTGAGAAGTAAAGAAGCACTGGAGACACCGACGCTGTCCAAAGCACTTGCAAAGTTAAAAAATATTCAGATTTATTATGATGATTTCTCAGAGATTATCAATACTCTGGGAAGACGCATGTATGTAGATCCGGACAAACTTCCGCTGATCATTGTGACGAACGGAAGTCTGAATGGGATTTATGCGACCAGCGGTTACAATGTAGGAACCGGGGATATGCTGCTTAGATTAATGTAACAGAGCGATAAATAAGATGCCCGGAGATGACACCTGTGAGCATCTTCTGGTATTGCCGGATTACATTATTGTATAGATGTAAAGGATTGGATATTGAATTTGCATTTACATAAAGGAGATAAAAAATCATGTATCAGTTTAACAGAAAAGAATATGAAGAACGTATGAAATGGTATCAGGATGCCCGTTTCGGAATGTTTATCCACTGGGGATTATATTCTATTCCTGCAAGAGGAGAATGGGTACGCAGTACAGAGGAGATGCCTGAGGAAGAATACCTTCCGTTTATGAAAGAATTTGATGCCAGAGACTATAACCCGAAACAGTGGGCAAAAGAGGCAAAGGCAGCAGGTATGAAATATGTGGTTCTGACTGCGAAACACCATGATGGTTTCTGTTTATTTGACAGTAAATACACAGATTATAAAGTTACCAATACACCTGCAGGAAGAGATCTGATCAAAGAATATGTGGAAGCCCTTCGCGAAGAAGGTCTGAAAGTCGGTCTGTATTTCACCTTACTTGACTGGCATCATCCGGACTATCCTCATTACGGAGACCGCATCCATCCTATGAGAAACCATCCGGAATGCAGTAATGAAAACAGAGATTTTTCTCGTTATATAGAGTATATGTACAATCAGGTGGAAGAGGTCTGCACAAATTATGGAAAAATCGATATTATGTGGTTTGACTTTTCCTATGACGATATGCGAGGCGAGAAATGGGGAGCAACCAGACTGATAGATATGGTTCGCAGATTACAGCCGGGAATCATCATTGATAACCGTCTGGAAGTCAGCGGTGAGGGAAGAGGTTCTCTGTATGACTGCAATCCGACACCATATCATGGCGATTTCGTAAGCCCGGAACAGATCATCCCGCCGGAAGGAATCTGCGACAAAGAAGGGAATCCGATGGTATGGGAAGCATGCTTCACCATGAACAATAACTGGGGCTACTGCGCAAATGACCACTATTACAAACCTGCTTCCATGCTGATCAAGAAGCTGGTAGAGTGCGTTTCCAAAGGTGGAAATATGATTCTGAATGTAGGACCTGATGCGAAAGGTAAATTCCCGAAAGAGTCCTCTGCGATTCTGGCGGAAATCGGACGCTGGATGGATAAGAACCATGACAGTATCTATGGATGTGCTCCGGCAACAGATATCCCGAAACCGGATTACGGACGTATCACCAGAAATGGAAACAAGTATTATGTCCATATTTATGAGAATACATTAGGACCACTGCCGCTGATCGGATTTGACAAGAATAAGATTGTGAAAGTACGTGCCCTGGATGACGGACATGAAGTGCCGATTTCTACTTTATGGGTGCACAGCGATTATCCGGATATCGCATTTGTTGACCTTGGTCCGGATCCTGTACTGCCGGATCCTGTAGACTATGTGCTGGAAGTGGAGATGGCTGAATAAAGATATAGAATACAAAATGCCGTATGGCAGCTTTTTTGTATTTCTTAGCCGAACTGAGATGCAGGTGTCTGCCTGGTTCAGCATCGGTTTCTCTTGTTTACGAAATAATTCAGAATCCCACCGCCTACGATAATAACAAGTGCAACAGCAACAACACGTTTCGCTGCTTCCTGCGGCATCTGGCTTTTGGAACCGATGGAATCGGAATAGAAAGTCAGGGTATAATTGATCTCATGAGGGGTACCATGGCGGTAGTGTCTGCGATTACCGGCATGCTCTCATCCATAATGGTAACCGGGATCTGGAATTCAGAATTCGTTCCTTCCTCATTGACAGGGAGATATTTTTTACCGTCAACGATCATGTAGTCATAATTAGAACTGCTCCACTGGATATCGGCAGTTACTTCGCCGTTTTTCACAGTGATCAAAGTCGGTGAAGTGACACTGGCTTTGCCGCTTCCGCCTTCCAGCTCTACCTGGATGGAATACTCCCCATCTTCTTTATCAAGAGTGAAAGCCTGTGCAGCAGGAACAGAAGTCCATACTGACAGACAGCAGATCAAAGCTGCCAGAACTGCAAAAATCTTTCTCATATTTCTTTCCTCACTTAAATTCGATAATTTTCATCATCCCACAATTGAAATTAATTGTCAATACTTCGTTGAAAAAGTTATCCTGTTTTAGTATAATAAAAGGTGCTGTCCGCACGCAACATCATTGAGAACGTAGTGAACAGTGAGCACAATAAATGAATATCTGTGAATTGCTTTGCTGCGAAGCAGCTCCTGCAATTCTGATATCATAAAAATGTATATGCAAATCACAGGAGGATATGGTAATGAGAGGAATTTTATACGGAGTAGGAGTTGGCCCCGGAGATCCGGAACTTATGACATTAAAGGCAGTGCGCCTGATCAAAGAGAATGATATTATTGCAGTACCGGGCGCAGAGGTGCGTGAAACAGTTGCATATAAGATCGCAGTACAGGCAGTACCGGAGCTTGCAGACAAAGAACTCCTGCCAATCTATATGCCAATGACACATGATAAGGCAGAACTGGAACTGAACCATGAAAAAGGAGCCAAGCGCTGGAAGCAGCACTTGATACAGGTAAGAATGTAGTATTTCTGACACTTGGAGATCCGACTATCTATTCAACATTTTCATATGTGCAGAAGAGAGTAGAAGAGGATGGATATGAGACAAGACTGGTAAGCGGTATCACTTCCTTCTGTGCAACAGCAGCACGCCTGAATATCCCGCTTACAGAGTGGAACCAGCCTCTTCATGTACAGCCTGCAGTTCACCGTCTTGACAGTGAACTGGATCAGCCGGGTACCTATGTGCTGATGAAATCCGGCAAAAAGATGAATCAGGTAAAGGAAATCCTTGAAAGAAGTGGCCGCGAAGTCCGTATGGTAGAGAATTGTGGTATGCCGGATGAACATATTTACAACAGCGTAGAGGAAATTCCGGATGATGCAGGATATTATTCCCTGATCATTGCTAAAGAGAAAGCCGAAGAGAAATGATAGAGACAAAAGATCTGACGAAAACCTTTGACAATTTTACAGCAGTGGATTCCCTGAACCTGAAAATTGAAAAAGGTGAGTTTTTTGGTCTTCTCGGACCAAACGGAGCAGGCAAGACAACGACCATCAGCCTGCTCTCAACCCTTCTTCTTCCGACAAAGGGAGAAATCCTCATAGACGGTCAGCAGCTTACAAGACAACGTCCTGATCTGAAAAGAAAGATCAGTGTGATT